>BFBZ01000245.1_pt1 | contig 64250 bp, 60 predicted proteins | sample 1888401 | NCBI WGS metagenome assembly BFBZ01 (sample SAMD00112614, study PRJDB3348) | symbiont metagenome | host: Chara braunii
CCCCCTGCCGCTCGGCATCCCGCCATACCGAAGCGGGACAGATTTTGTAGATCGTTGCTGCGGGCATTCGGCGTCGGCTTGTCTTTGAAATGTATCGGATTTTCGGGTTGTAACCTGATCGCGCCGCGACCGTATCGGCGCGCAGGATGCACTTCAAGTGCGGCAAGGCTATTGCGGCCAATTGCAGCCGCGCCCGATTCGAGGTAATAATTCCTATAGATTAGCAACCCCGGTCCGGTCGGCCAGGCATCCACTCCGGCTTAAACATGCTCACTCACGATCAAATCTGGACGGCGCTCGATCGCCTTGCAGCCCGCGCGGACCTTTCACCGTCCGCGCTGGCCAAGAAGGCGGGCCTCGATCCGACGACCTTCAATAAATCCAAACGCATCACCAGCGACGGCCGCGAACGCTGGCCATCGACGGAATCTGTCGCCAAGGCGCTGGCAGCGACCGGCACGTCTGTCGACATGTTTGTGCAGTTCATCGAAGACACGGCACGCGCCGTTCAATCGGTGCCGCTGATCGGCTTCGCCGAAGCCGGCGCCGGCGGCTATTTCGACGACGGCGGCTTTCCCGTCGGCAAGGGTTGGGACGAAGTCGGCCTTCCGTCGGTGAAAGACGAGCACGCTTACGCGCTGAAAATTTCGGGCGATTCGATGAAGCCTGCCTACCGCAACGGCGATGTCATCGTCGTCTCGCCCTCCGCGCCGATCCGCAAGGGCGACCGTGTGGTGGTGAAGACAACGAGCGGCGAAGTCACGGTCAAGGAACTGCGCCGCCGGACCCAGAAGGTCGTGGAACTCGCCTCGCTCAATCCGAGCCACAGGGATCGCACGCTCGACGCCAAGGATGTCGAGTGGATCGCGCGCATCGTCTGGGCCAGTCAGTAGATCGGGCGACTAGGCCGCGCGCTTGAGCGCGGCGTCGATCATCGCAATCGTATTGGTCACGCCGTAGACTGCGACGAACGATCCGAAGCGCGGGCCTTTCTCCTGACCGAGCAGCACCTGATAGAGCATGTTGAACCAGTCGAGCGATACGCCCGGCCGGCCATCCTTGCCCTTCTTCACCGTATCGAGGAACGGCTCTCGCCGGCCGATTTCATAGACGACGTTCTGGATGTCTTCGGCAAATGCTTCCGGCGATAACTTTGCAAGCGCATTTCGCAAATCGGTCAACGCCGCGCGTTCGCTGTCGGTTGCCTCGCGGAATTTTTTCGTCGGCGCCACAAAGTCGCGATAATAGTTGATTGCGTAGCCAACCAGCGCGTCGAGCTTCGGATGCGTATTCGGCGTGACGCCGGGGCGATAGCGGCCGATGAAACCCCACAGCGTCTCGGCATTTTCGGCATTCGATGACGACACCAATGTCAACAGCAGCTGGAACGTCACCGGCATATCAGCCGGCTGCGGATGTCCGGCGTGAATGTGCCAGACCGGATTGCTCAGCCGCTGCTTGCCGTCCTGACGCGAATAACCGTCGAGAAATTGCTGATAGTCATCGACGTTGCGCGGAATGACGTCGAAATGCAGCCGCTTCGCAGCCTTGGGCTCACGATACATGAAGAGCGACAGCGATTCCGGCGACGCATAGCGCAGCCATTCGTCGATGGTCAGGCCGTTGCCCTTCGACTTCGAAATCTTCTGGCCCTTGTCGTCAAGAAACAGCTCGTAGTTGAAACCTTCCGGCGGTGTGCCGCCGAGCGCCGAACAAATCTTGCCCGACAACTTCACGGAATCGATCAGGTCCTTGCCAGCCATCTCATAGTCCACACCGAGCGCGACCCATCGCATCGCCCAGTCCGGCTTCCATTGCAGCTTGCAGTGACCGCCCGTGACAGGAACGGTGACGCGCTCCTTGGTGTCGGGATCGTCGTAGGACACAGTTCCGGCCTTCGCGTCGTGCTCGACGATCGGCACTTGCAGTACGATGCCGGTGCGCGGCGAGATCGGAAGAAACGGAGAGTAACTCGCCGCGCGCTCCTCACGCAGCGACGGCAACATAATCGCCATCACCTTCTCGATATTCTGCAACACCTTGAGCAAGGTCGCGTCGAAGCGTCCGGACTTGTAGTATTGCGTCGAGCTTGCGAATTCATACTCGAAGCCGAAGGCGTCGAGAAACGCGCGAAGACGCGCATTGTTGTGCTCGCCGAAACTCGGATGCGTACCGAATGGGTCCGGCACCTGCGTCAGCGGCTTGCCCAGATGCGGCTCGATGATTTCCTTGTTCGGTACATTGTCCGGCACCTTGCGCAAGCCATCCATGTCATCGGAGAACGCAAGCAATCGCGTCTTGATCTTGTCTTCGGTCAGGACGCGAAAGGCGTGACGCACCATCGTGGTGCGCGCGACTTCCCCAAATGTGCCGATATGCGGAAGGCCTGAAGGACCGTATCCGGTCTCGAACAGCACTTCGTCCTTCGGCTTTTTCTTAAGCCGCGCGACAATCGCCTTGGCCTGCTCGAACGGCCATGCATTTGACTGTTCGGCAAGCGCGCGCAGGTCTGCCGCCGTCATGCGGTCGAAATCCACCGGCTGCGTCGTCGCTGCTTCACTCACCAAACGTCTCCACGAATTCCATTCTCATTCCGGCGGTCAGAACGGGCTGACCGAAAAATAGCGCAGCCATAAATCCGTGTAGCGCCCTTTTTCCCAAAGCCGGAACATCGCCCAGTTCAACGCCTGACGCAGCGTGTCGTTGCCGCGCTTGACGCCGATGCCAATACCTTCGCCGAAATAGCGGCCCTCTACAAACGGCCCACCGCTGAATGCACAGCAATCGGCGGAATCCGTTCCGTTGATCCAGAACGCGAGCGAGATCGCATCGCCGAATATCAGGTCCACCTCGCTTCGCCGCAACGCCAGCCGCAGCGCCTCATCGTTGGGGAAGCTGACAATCTGCGCGTCCGTAAACTGCGATTTCAGGTAAGCCTCATGCGCCGAACCCGCAATCGCGCCGACCTTCTTGCCTTCAAGCAATTCGGGGCGCACTTCGGCCATGACATTGTCGCGCCGGGACACGAAACGCGCCGGCGCACGGTAGTACGGATCGCTGAAATCGAGCTTGGCGCGAAGCTGCGGCGTCACGGCCATCGAGGCGATGATCGCGTCACCCCGATTTCCGTTGATCGCATCGACCAGCGTCTCGAACCGGCGCATCTGGATCGTGCACGTCACCTTGATCTCTTCGCAGATCAGGCGCGCCAGATCGACGTTGAAGCCCGCAGGATTGCCGTCGGGGCCGGTGAAATTGAACGGCGGATAGTCGGTCTCGGTGAGAAAGCGGATCAGAGTCACGCGTGAAAGATCCGGCCGGTCCGGCCGGCGGCGAGGATCCCAAAATCCCGGCACGGCCTGCGGCGCCGAAGCCTGCGGCGCGGGCGCGGTCTGCGCCGCTGTCGGCATTGGCAAAAGCGCCAGCATCAGAATCGCAACACGCAGAACCGCGGTTGCAGGCAGCGCGGCTCGCAATCGCTTATTGTGGGTCGAAACAATCTGTGGTTGCATCATCGCAGGCTTTCGGGTGGTGCGTCTTATAGACCATCCCAAGCCCGAGGCGAGTGCCGTTTGTTGCGTGGGGTAGCGGTCGAATGGCCGTGGGGGACCGGGCATTTGGGCGGATTGCGAAACCTGTCGAGCCGCCCGGACGCGGGCGCGCGGCGAGGCGTGCGCGTTCGCTCGCATCGATCGTAAACGGCTTCCTCGGACTTTCGCGGTCGAACAAAAGCGATCTTGCGCGCCACCGTGAACCCGGCCCCGCCGTCGAACTCGATTGCCTGAAGAATGTATTTGCGCCGGACGTCTTGCGCGCCGCGGAACGGCGAGGCCTCGATATTGGAATCGGCGCCGATCAGGTGCTCATCCGATGGGGTGCGATCTCGGAAGAGCAATATCTTCGATTTTTCGCGCGTCACACCGGATTGAATTTCGAGACGTTTGCCGAACTCGACCGATCCGACTGTCTGCTGGATGACGACGAACTGCCGAACGCAGCGTGTCACGGAATTCTGCCGATCGAATATCGCGGAAGGCGCAATTTCATTTTCGCGCCCGGCGGCTATGTTTCACGCCGTATCGCAAGGCTGATTGCACGCTATCCGTCCGTTGCCGGCCGGACGCGCGTGACGACGCGAGCATGCCTTAACGAATTTCTGGCAAGTCATACGAACAACGCACTCGGACATCTCGCCTCGGACGGACTTGCGGAGCGTTTTTTCGACCTCTCGGCCGCGCCGATTCCTGTCTGGCGCTCGCCATTTATGTCATTCGTGCGCCTCGCCACACGATACCTGTTCTTCACGGCGCTTTTCGCGATCGCACCCGCATTTACATTTGAAGCGACAGGGATCGTTCTCGCGTTCTGGTTTCTGCTGTTTACGAGCCTGCGGCTGGCCGGAAGTTTCGCGCCCCGAAAGCGCAGGAAGTCACTGCCCCGGCTGCGCGACGATCAACTGCCCGTTTACACTATTGTCGCGGCACTCTACAGGGAGGCGAAATCGGTCCGGGCGCTAATGCGATCCATAGATGCGCTCGACTATCCGCGCGAAAAGCTCGACATCAAGCTGGTCATCGAGCCGAACGATCTGCAAACACGCGCCGCGATTTCAAAACTCGGCGCGTTGCCTCATGTGCAGATCTTGATCGCGCCCCATATCGGCCCGCGGACAAAACCGAAGGCACTGAACTATGCTCTGCAATTTGCACGCGGAACATTCATCACAGTGTTTGATGCCGAAGACCGGCCGGAACCAAGCCAGCTTCGCAAGGCGCTCGATACATTCCGCTCCCACGGCGAGGATGTTGCCTGCGTCCAGGCGAGCCTTTGTATCGACAATACGTCCGATAGTTGGCTGGCACGTATGTTCACGGCGGAATATGCCGGGCAATTCGATGTCTTCCTCCAGGGATTCTCGGCATTTGAAATGCCCCTGCCGCTCGGCGGCTCGTCCAATCATTTCCGCACATCGGTGCTGCGCGCGGCCGGTGGCTGGGATTCCTATAATGTGACCGAAGATGCCGATCTGGGTTTCCGGCTGGCGCGGTTCGGTTATCGCAGCGTGATGTTTCTATCGACGACTTACGAGGAAGCCCCTGCACGGTTTGGCGCGTGGCTGCGGCAACGTTCGCGGTGGATGAAAGGCTGGATGCAGACGTGGAGCGTGCATATGCGCTCGCCGTTGCAATTGTGGCGCGATACCGGCGCGCGCGGCTTTTTCACGCTCAATATCATCGTGGGCGGCAACGTGCTCACGGCCTTGGCCCACCCTGTCCTCCTGGGCGATGTCGCGCTCCAATCGATCATGCCGCTTTTCGACAGCGACACGCCGTCGTTCCTACAAAGCCAGTTTGCCGGGCTTCACATCGCAACGATTGTCGCCGGTTATCTATCGACCGTTGTCGTGGGGCTGCTCGGATTGTCCCGACGAGGGTTGTTGCATGAAGCCTGGGTTCTGGTGCTCACACCGATCTACTGGATTTGTCTGTCGCTCGCCGCGTGGCGCGCGCTTATCCAATTGCTGAACGAACCCTATCGCTGGGAGAAAACCGAACACGGCCTCGCGCGCAGTTCGCGCGTATCGTCGAGAATGGCCGCAAAAGCAGCGAGGACAGATCGCCTGCCGTTCAGAGGTACCGCTTAAGCTCTGCGGCGGCTTCTTCCGGCTTGCGCTTGAGATCGAACGGTTTGACGAATTTGCCGTTGCGATCCATCAGATAGATCAGCGCGGTGTGGTCCATCGTATAGTCGCCATCCTTCAACGGAACCTTCTTCGCGTAGACTCGATAACCGGAAACCACCTGCCCGATCTGCTCCGGCGTGCCTGTCAATCCTTTCAGGCTCGGATCGAAGCTCGACAGATAGTCTTTCATCGCCGCCGTCGTGTCGCGCTCCGGATCGACGGAGATAAAATATGCGTTGAGCCTGGCGGCGTCGGGTCCCATCGCGCGCAGCACTTCAGACATTTCAAACAGCGATGTCGGGCAGACATCGGGGCAGTGCGTGAAGCCGAAGAAGATGATGGTCGGCTTGCCGAGAAGACTCTTCTCGGTGACGGTCTGGCCGGACTGATCGGTCAGTTGAAACGCCCCGCCGATCGAGGCCGGTGCCGTGATGGTTTTAAAACCGCCGACCAGCCAGAATGTCACCAGCAAGCCGACGACGAGACTTGCGCCGAAGGCGGCGATGACGGCGAGCGGCCTTGTCGTTCTGTCCATTGGGTATCCGGCGTCCGATGTTAGCCCCGCAAAATTGCGAGAAGAAGCAACGGTGAGTTAAGTCGGGACGGGTCTCGACGCAAGCGGCGACGCGATCCGGGAGATCACGTCACGCTGAACAAATACCGAGAAATTGGATTACCGCGATCCCAGCGAGTGGACGGATGCCTGAGCATCCATGAAGCAGGGTCGATAAAAATTCATCAGCTCGCGGCCGCGCAGGAAAATCATCTGTGTTTTGAGACCGCCGCGCTTGGCGATCCAGCTTCGGATCGACGACGGATACATCTCATACAGCATCTGGGTCGCTTCGAGATTGGTCACGGGACGCCCGCTCGAGCTGAAATCCCATGCCGCGTGAAATCCGAGATTGGCGCGCGAGGTCACGCAAATCTTGTCGTGCGGCACAGCACCGAGCACGATCGTGCAGGCAGATGCGCAAAGCCCGTCGATCATGACGGTTTCGCCGGAGCTTTTGAGACCCTGATATTTATCCACATAGGTTCCGATGCGGCCGCCGCGGTCTTCTGCGATCCGAACGACCGCCTGGCTTGTCGCCACACCCGACAACAGCAGAATTGCCGCGAAAATCCCCGTCACAATCTTCATTGCCGGCCCCATGTGGCCCTGAGTCGTTGTGTCCGTCAGGGCACCTTGAGCGTGTTGCCAGTCCGTGTTTTTGTCCAGATCGTGCAACAGGATGGGCGCGGATTCTGTCCCAGTGTTGCTGCGTTGCTGCACTTGCGTTACCGCGATCCCGATTTGGAACAGGAAACTGTCATCGGTTTGGGAAGAGGCCTCACTCTTTGCCGCAATTTCCATTGACCTGCGTTTGCGCGGCGCGGTTCACTCCGCACGGGTTGGGGAACATAGAAAATGGCAAACGATGCAGATGTGATTGTCGTCGGTGCGGGGCTTGCGGGCCTTGTCGCAGCGACCGAAGCCGCCGACGCAGGACGCCGCGTGATCGTGGTCGATCAGGAAGGAGAGCAGAATCTCGGCGGTCAGGCGTTCTGGTCGCTGGGCGGCCTGTTCATCGTCGATAGCCCTGAACAGCGGCGCCTCGGAATCAAGGATTCCTACGATCTTGCGCTTCAGGACTGGATGGGAACTGCGGCGTTCGACCGCGAAGAGGATCACTGGCCGAAGAAATGGGCCGAGGCCTATGTTGCGTTCGCTGCCGGAGAAAAGCGCGGCTGGCTGCGCGACATGGGACATCGCATTTTCCCGATCGTCGGCTGGGCGGAACGCGGCGGCTATGACGCGATGGGTCACGGCAACTCGGTTCCGAGATTCCATCTGAGCTGGGGCACCGGTCCCGGCGTCGTCGAGCCGTTCGAGCGCCGCGCGCGAGAACACGCGAAAACCGGCCGCATCGTTTTCAAGTTCCGCCACCGCGTCGACGCGCTGGAAAAAACCGGCAACGCGATTACCGGCGTCAGCGGAAAAATTCTCGCTCCGTCGAATGAGCCGCGCGGTGAAAGCTCGAACCGCAATGTTACTGGAGACTTCTCTCTGAAGGGTCAGGCGGTGATCGTTGCGTCCGGCGGCATCGGCGGCAATCATGACCTTGTCCGGCTGAATTGGCCGAAGCGTCTCGGCACACCGCCCAAGCACATGGTCAGCGGCGTGCCTGCGCATGTCGACGGACGCATGATCGGAATCACGGAAGCCGCAGGCGGGCGCCTCATCAACCGCGACCGGATGTGGCACTACGTCGAAGGCGTGCACAACTGGAATCCGATTTGGCCCGGTCACGGCATTCGTATTCTGGCGGGCCCATCGTCGCTGTGGTTCGACGCGACCGGCAAGCGCCTGCCCTCGCCGCTCTATCCCGGCTACGACACGCTCGGCCAGCTCGAATACATCATGAAGACGGGCTACGAATATACGTGGTTCATCCTCACGCAGAGCATCATCAAAAAGGAATTTGGGCTTTCCGGCTCCGAGCAGAATCCCGATTTCACCGGCAAGAGCTGGCGTCAGGTCATTCGGCGCGCGGGCACCAAGGGCGGACCGCCGCCGGTTCAGGCCTTCCGCGACAAGGGCGAAGACTTCATCGTTCGCGACAATCTCGAAGACCTTGTCGCGGCAATGAACAAGCTCAGCGGAGCGAACCTGCTCGATCCTGCTTTCATCCGAAGACAGATCGAAGCGCGCGACCGGCAGATCGACAATCCTTATGTCAAGGACACGCAGGTGATGGGGCTACACAACGCGCGGCGATATTTCGGCGACAAAGCAATCCGCATCGCCAAGCCGCACAAGATTCTCGATCCCGCGCATGGTCCGCTGATTGCCGTCAAGCTCAACATCCTGACCCGCAAAACGCTTGGCGGTTTCGAGACCAATCTCGACTCGCAGGTGTTCGGCAGCGACGGCCGGATCATCTCCGGTCTTTACGCAGCGGGCGAAGCGGCGGGATTCGGCGGCGGCGGCGTACACGGCTATCGCGCACTGGAAGGCACCTTCCTCGGCGGATGCCTGTTCTCTGGACGCAACGCCGGGCGTGCGGCCGCGAAAGCAATCGTCTAGCGCGATTGGCCTGCGGTGATGGCGCGCTCGAAGGCTTCGAGATCTTCGTTCGGCAGATCCGAGACCGCGACGTAGGTGAAGGCGCTGTCGCTCCAGCTGCGGACATTGTATCCGGCGATGGCGACCGGCCAGAACGATTGGCCCGGGCGAAGCGTGGTGAGACTGATCGCATGCTGCGCGCGTTTATAAACGATCGTCGCCAGCGGATCGCGGCCGATCACATCGACCCGTCCGCCCGCAAGCGTAAATCCCTGCGAGGCAAGATCGACAACCTGCGGCGATTCCGGAATGCGCGTTGTGAACCACGGCTTGACGGTGTGACGGTCGGACGATGCGACATCGAAGGGCTGCGGCGCGAGAAGCGCGCGAATGTGATTTGCGACGATTTGGCTCGTGACCTCCTGGCGGGCGTTGTAGCGGTCGAACGTCAGCATCGCGCCGCTTGTCAATATGACCCCGGTCAGAAGTGCGGCCGCCATCGCGCGCCAGGGCGAGCCGTGTCCGGTTGAACCTTCCGCATCGACTGCGGATGTCACGCGCGCCAGTAAATCTCGCGGCGGATTGGCCGTCGGCAACGCACGTAAAGCACGGCGCAGCTCCATGATCCGATCGTGCCGAGCACGCAATGCCAGGTCGCCGGCCATGTGGCGCTCGAAATCAGCGGTGGCCGCAGGATCGAGGGCGCCATCGCAATAGGCCTGTAAAAGCTCGTCGCGATTGTCTTGCATCGGAGCGATCATGGCCTCCGGTCTCCCAAAAGTTCAATCAAAAGCTGGCGGGCACGCGACAGGCGGGACATCACGGTGCCGATCGGAATGTTCGTCACCTCGGCGATGTCCCGATAGTTCATTTCGTGCATTTCCCGCAGCACGATGATTTCCCGGAACGGCGTCGGAAGCGACCCCAGTGCGCGGCGAACTTCGGCGATGTCTGCCTTGAGTACGATGTGGTCTTCGGGCGTGGCGCGCCGCTCTGTATATGTGTTCTCGTATTCGACCTGCTGTTGCTCGCCGGGACCAAGCTCTTCGGTGAGCACAACGGCCTTTGGCCGGTTTTTTATCAGCCAGCTATATGCGGTGTTGCGCACGATCGTCAGCGACCACGCGCGCGCATTGATCGCGCCGAATCCCCTGATGCCGCGAAATGCCCGCAGCGCCGCATCCTGCACCACGTCCTCCGCGTCGGATGGGTTGCCGGTGAGCCATTGCGCAAGACGATAGGCTTCCGCCAGATTCGGCAGAAACACTTCGTCGAACAGTGCACGATCGTCCTTCACCGTCACCGGCGTTTGCCTTTGTCCGACAATTCGGGACCGGCGTGTTAGCACGCTTTCCGCAGAACGTGACGACGGCAATTTATTCACCGAGCGGGTGCTAAAGAACTTGTGATTTGCGCTTTCGCCGAAGCTCAAGGTTTGAAAATCCGATATCGTCTGAACCAAGGACTGCCATTGGCATTGCTCAGCGCCAGAACGAACATTCCGCCGGCAATGGCCAGATCCTTCTCGAAATGCAGCAACTCGTTTCGGTTGTCGAAATTCATATGAAACGAGAATGCAGTCATCAGACAAAACAATCCCAACGCGGTCGCTGCCAAACGTACCTGCCAGCCGATAACGATCGATAATCCAGCAAGAAGTTGTAAGACTATTGTTGGAATGAGGAGAATCCCCGGGACACCCAGCTTGACCATCGACGCAGACACAGTGTCGAAATTCAAAACAAGAAAGATTCCCTCGTGGATAAAAATCAGCGCGAGAAGAACCCGGCTGACAAGCATGACGATAGAAGTGAGCAGTTCACCGTATTGTCCTGTCGCCGCGCTCATCAAACGAGTCTCCGTCTTTCTGTATGAAGGAAGCGAGCGAATTTGCTCGCTCCGGTATGTTAGTTGCTCGACGTTTTGCCGCCGATCGCCTTCTGAAGGTCTTCGCGCTCTTCGCATCCGCCTGGGCACAGTTTTACGAGAGCTGCGAGCTGCTCCTTGGCCTTCTCGATATTTCCGGTTTCGACGTAAAGCTCGCCGAGATATTCGCGCGCGGCCTTGTGGTTTGGATCGAAGTCGAGAGCCTTGTTGTAGTAGGTCAGCGCGGTTTTGAAATCGCCGCTTTTACGCAGACTGTAGCCGAGCAGATTGTAAACATCGGCATGCTGGTTGGTGTCGGCGATTTTCTTCAGGTCTGCGATCGCGCCAGCATAGTTCTTGGTTTTGATCTTCTCTCGCGGACCCGACAAATCCGGCGCGTCAGCCGACGTCATATTGTCCACCGCGTATGCCGGTGCGGACAGCAAATTCGGAGCGAGACTGATGCTCGCGATCAATGCGAAGCCGACAGCAAATGAGCGTGATTTTTTTGTCATGACGATTTTCTCCTTGTTTGAAATCAGGCCGATGCCGATGTGAACGCGTACCCGTCGCCGTCCTTTGTGAACTTGCCGGCACCGGGAAATGGGAAGTGCGCTCCGCAGATCATCATCTTGTCTGCGATCACGCGATCGACCAGCTTGCGCCGCGTCGTCACCGCCGTTGGGCCATCCTGATCGTAAGCGCCCATCCAGTCTGGATGCGGCGCCAGCAATGCCGGCACGTACATCACGTCGTTCGAGATCATCAGCTGCTGGTTGCCTGACGCGACCAGAAACGCCGAATGGCCGGGCGTGTGACCGGGCGACGACACGATGCGCACACCGGGCGCAACTTCAGCGTTGTCCTCGACGAGCTTCCAGTTCTTCCATTTCGGGAAATTCTCGGCGATGCGCTTGCCGGCGGGCTTTCGGGCGTCGGGCAATTTCTCGACGCGGCCTTCTTCGGTCCACCATTTGTATTCCGTGGAGCTGACGACAAGTTCGGCGTTCGGATAGACCGGAGCGTTCGTGCCCTTTTCGAGTAAGCCCCAGACGTGATCGGGGTGGAAGTGCGACACGAGAATCGTGCCGATCCTGCTCGGGTCGATGCCTGCGGCCTTCATGTTGTCCGGCAGATGATTGGCGTTGGGCTGCCATTGTCCGACGCCCGAGCCCGAATCGATCATCACAAGTTTGTCGCCGATTTTGAGAACCACCACGGTGAGCGGGATCGGCATGAATTCCGTCGTCATGCCGGCTTTCGCCAGTGCTTCCTTGGTGTCCTCGATCGACGCATTCTTGATGAAGGCCGGATCGTGCGGCTTGCGCCAGATGCCGTCGTAAAGCGCCGTCACCTCGACCGAGCCGACCTTGTATTTGGAAAAGCCGACGGTTGGCTCCAGTTGCGCTTCCGCATGTGCCGGATTGACGAAAGCAAGGCGTTTGTTCAGGCCGAACGCCGCTGCCATGGCCGCAGATGCCATCAGTGTTCTGCGCGACATATCCAACATCGAGTTTCTCCCAAATCCGCTTGAGACCCGGAGCGCAAAGTGCGGATCAAACAATGCCTCCAATGAAGGAGACCGGGCGACGACACGTTTTATTCGCGATCGAAGGAATCTTTTTCGGGTTCAAAGAATCCTTTTAGTTTCAACGCTTAACACCTGCGCCGCAGCGAAAAGCGCGGGATATGGGTTGTTGTGACGCGGGAAGAACCGGCGCAATGTTCGCGCAGCGAAAATTCAGGGAGCCGCTCATGAACGCCGCCGCCTCACCGGCATCACAGTCGAAACTTGCAGCGGTGCTTCGTGTCACCAGCGGCAATTTCCTGGAAATGTTCGATTTCTTTCTGTTCGGCTTTTATGCTTCCTATATCGCAAAGGCGTTTTTCCCGGCTGGCAGCGAATTCGCGTCGCTCATGCTCACCTTCATGACGTTCGGCGCGGGATTTCTGATGCGGCCACTCGGCGCTGTCGTCCTCGGTTCGTATGTTGATCGTGTCGGACGGCGTAAGGGGTTGATCGTGACGCTTGCGATCATGGCCGTCGGCACGGTGCTGATCGCGTTTGTGCCAAGCTACGCAACCATTGGCCTGCTCGCACCGGCGCTCGTTTTGATTGGACGGCTTCTGCAAGGTTTTTCGGCCGGCGTCGAGCTTGGCGGCGTTTCGGTTTACCTGTCCGAGATGGCACCGCCGAACCAGAAGGGCTTTTACGTCAGTTGGCAATCCGGAAGCCAGCAGGTCGCCATCGTCGCCGCGGCCATCATCGGTTACGTTCTCAACACGACGCTGACACCGCAGACGATGTCCGACTGGGGCTGGCGCGTTCCGTTTTTTATCGGCTCGCTGATCGTTCCGTTTATTTTCATCATCCGCCGCTCGCTCCAGGAAACGGAAGCGTTTTTGGCCCGTAAGCATCACCCGACATTGCCGGAGATTTTCAACTCGATTGTCTCGAACTGGTGGATCGTGCTGTCGGGCATGCTGCTGGTCGTAATGACGACCGTATCGTTCTATCTCATCACGGTTTACACGCCGACATTCGGGCAAAATGTTTTGAAGCTGTCGATCACCGACTCACTGATCGTGACGCTATGTGTCGCGATCTCGAACCTGTTCTGGCTTCCCGTGATGGGCGCGGTGTCGGACCGCGTCGGACGCCGTCCGATCTTGCTCGGCTTTACGCTGCTCACGATTCTCACCGCCTATCCTGCGATGTCGTGGCTGGTATCGGCCCCGTCGTTCGAGCGCATGTTGATCGTTGAACTCTGGCTGTCGTTTCTTTACGGCAGCTACAACGGCGCGATGGTCGTTGCGCTCACCGAGATCGTTCCGGCAAGCGTGCGCACCGTCGGCTTCTCGCTATGCTACAGTCTGGCCACCGCGCTGTTCGGCGGCTTTACACCGGCCGTTTCAACTGCACTCATCAAGATGACCGGCGACAACGCGGCTCCAAGCCTCTGGATGACGTTTGCAGCGGTTTGCGGATTGATTGCCACGTTCATGGTCTATGGCCGCAGCGAATCGAATCGGTTGGCGCAGGCCGCCGCCGCTTGAGCAATTAGTCGCGGATCTGTTCCACGCTCAGTCCGGGCGAGCCTTTGCCGGCCTGCTCCGCATTGCGTATCAGCGCGATAATTTTTTCGGACAAAGGCGTTCTTAATCCGTGGCGCTTTCCCAATTCGACGATCAATCCTTGCAGATGGTCGATTTCGGTACGGCGGTGACGTTGCAGATCTTCCCACATCGACGATCGTGCCTTGGGGTCGATCTGGACCATCGGGCGCGCGATGATCTGAAAGGCAAAATCCGGCAATTTGAGAATGTGGGGAGTCGCTCCCGGCGGCAGCGGCGTTGACGACACCGGAGCAATTCCCTCGGCCTTGAGTGCCGTCAGGGCTTCCGACATCTGATCCGCAAATAATGCACGCCACGGCCTTTGAGAAAGCTGATCGCGCAACGGCAGGCCGGACAGCGCATTCAGTGCGTTGTTCAGGTTGATGAGCAGCTTACCCCACTGGATGCCGGCCATGTTCTCGACCGCACGAAACCTCAGTTCCGGCTGACTGAGTTGCGAGGCTGTATCGGCCGCATCCTTGTCGATCAGAATGTCGCCGGACGTCGCGCGGTGGAAATGACCCGGCTCAAGCGTCAGCACGTTGAACGGCACCATACCGGCGAGCACGCTTCGGCCCGCAAGTTTATCGCGTAACACCGGCACGTTGCCGACGCCGTTTTGCAGGCTGACCACAACTGCGCCGGGCGAAGCGTGCTGAGCGATGCGATCCGCGATCTCCGCCGTATCGCCGCTTTTCACGGTGACAAGAATAATATCCGCATCTGAGAACACCGAGGGATCATCGGAGAGTTTGATCTCTGCGGACGTGAAGCGGTGTTCGATTCCCTCGAAGCTCGTAACCTTCAGCCCGTTCGCACGCACGTCTTCGATCATGCGTGGGCGCGCAAGCATCGACACGGAATGTCCGCCGGCGCGCAGCATTCCACCGACGAAGCAGCCGATGCTGCCGGCACCCGCGATGCAAACCGATTTTCGTGACGGCATCGAATTCTTCCGTTCGGATAGCTGGAGCGGGCGAAGGGAATCGAACCCTCGTATGCAGCTTGGGAAGCTGCCGTTCTGCCATTGAACTACGCCCGCGAATGCACAACCTTAACTGTTGCCTGCAATCGCCCGCAAGCCGGTTCGGACGCCGGGATTCGGGTGGTCTTTGAGGGCGTGAGACCGCAATATTCTCCAATCGCTGAGTTGAGCACTCATGCTAGGATTGGGCGCATCATGACAACGGGTTTGGCGCTTTTCGATACGGCAATCGGACGTTGCGGGGTCGCATGGGGCGAGCACGGCCTTCTCGGCGTGCAACTGCCTGAACAGAACGACGAGGCGACGCGCGCCCAGCTCCGGAAAAAAGCGCCCGGTGCACAGGAAGGGCCTCCCCCCGCCGATGTCGCTCGCGCCTGCGCGGCGATGACCGCGCTGTTGAACAGCAAGGCAACCGATCTTTCGTTTGTCGCGCTCGATATGACACATGTCCCCGATTTCAATCGCGGTGTTTATGATATCGCGCGTGAAATCGAACCGGGCAAAACCATGACCTATGGCGACATTGCCATACGGCTGGGCGACAAATTGCTGTCCCAAGCCGTCGGCAAGGCGCTGGGGCAAAATCCATTTCCCATCGTGATCCCCTGCCATCGTGTTGTTGCGGCAAACGGCAAGACCGGCGGATTTTCGGCCAACGGCGGCGTGACGACAAAATTCCGGATGCTCGCCATCGAGCGCGCCAAGATCGCCGCCCAGCAGTCCAGCGATGCTCCGATGCTATTCGAGCCCGAACTGTCGGTTGCTCCACGGCGTCGTCGGACGTAAAATACCCGCATGACCCGAAGGACTTTGTTGCAAAACAAGACTTTATCGGTGATCGACTTCCGGTGCAATGCGGGGCCGGACGACAAGCCTTTTGTCGAGCAACACCACTGCCATTCGCTTTCATACGTCCGCAAGGGCAGTTTCGGTTACGACACCGGCGGCCGCTCGCATGAACTGGTCGCAGGCGCAGTGATGATCGGACATCAGGGCGACGACTATGTTTGCTCCCATCCGCATCACATTTGCGGCGATGAATGCCTGTCGTTCTGGTTTTCGCCGGAGACCGCCGAGGAAATCGGCCTTGACAAGAAGTCATTGCGGCTTGGCTCGCTGCCGCCGCTTCCCGAATTGATGATGTGCGGCGAGCTTGCAGAAACCGCGCGGCGCGGCGACAGCGATATCGGCATCGACGAGGCTGGCATGTTGTTCGCCAAACGATTCATCGATGTCACGATGGGCGTTTCACGCAAGCCGTTGAAAGCCGCCGCATCCGACCGCCGCCGCGCGGTCGAAAGCGCGCTGTGGATCGACGCCAACGCGAACCGCGAGATCGATCTTCCGAGTCTGGCGAAACGGGCAGGCATCAGCGCGTTCCATTTTCTGCGGCTCTTCTCGAATGTGCTCGGCGTCACGCCGCATCAATATCTCGTTCGCTCGCGGTTGCGCCATGCAGCCCGCCTTCTTGCCGATGACGCCCGCTCAATCACATCCATCGCGTTCGATGTCGGATTCGGCGATCTGTCGAATTTCGTGCGCACGTTCCATCGCGCTGCCGGAGTATCGCCGGGCGGCTACCGCGCGATGTCGCGAGGCGACCGCAAGATTTTCCAAGACCGCTTGCAGGCTTATGCCGCAGGGTGATCTCCGAACAAGGAGATCGCCATGTACGACCACATCGGACTGAAAGTCACAGACCTCGACGCCAGCGTGCGCTTTTACACCGAGACACTCGCTCCGCTCGGGCATGTTCTCGCGTCTCGCGACAATACAGGCGCGGGCTTTGGACCGCCCGGCGCTCCGGCACTTTGGCTTTACCTTGCGAAAGGACAGAAGGCGACCGGCGCGCATGTTGCATTCACCGCGCCTAACCATGCCGCGGTGAAGGCGTTCCACGCAGCTGGGCTGAAGGCCGGCGGACGCGACAACGGCGGCGCAGGTCCACGCGCCGACTACAGCCCGACGTATTATGCAGCGTTCCTCATCGACCCCGACGGGAATAACGTCGAAGCAGTCTGCACCTGAAATTTCTCAAGCGAGGATTTGACATGGCTTCAATCGTAAAAGAGGCAACCATCGACGCATCGGCCGACGGCGTTTGGGATGCCGTCCGCGATTTCGGCGCGGTTCATACGCGGCTTGCGCCCGGTTTCGTGACCGATGCGAAGATGGATGGCGCGGATCGCATGGTTACGTTCGTCAGCGGCAACACGGTGCGCGAAGTTTTGATAGATAGCGACGACGCCAAGAAACGTCTGGCATATTCAATTCGGAATGAGCGTTTCAAGCATCACAGCGCGTCGGTTCAGATCGTTGCGGACGGCAACAATCGCTGCCGCTTCATCTGGACGGCGGACATGCTGCCGAACGAGCTTGCTCCGTTCATCGATTCGCAGATGGATCTCGGGATGGCGGCGATGAAGAAAAATCTGGAGCGCAACAAGACTGCCGCCTGATCTAACTCGGCAGTCCCGCAGCCTTCGGTCCCCAGTCGGTGACGCGAACGATTGCGGCAACCAGCGAACCGAGCAGAATCATCGAGACTGCGGCCAGCCAGAAAAACTGCGTGCTGCTTGCGCCGATACGAGTCAGCCACCATCCGCCGACGACGATAAAAGCGAGACGCGCTGTCTGCCCCAGCACAGGGCCGGCGACTTTCGCCGCGCCCTGCGACGAGAAATACAGCGAGATCGACAGGCCGATGAACGCGAACATCGGCGCGGCGGTCGAAAGATATTCGCGGCTCGCAGCGCGAACAGCGGGATTGTCGGTGAAGATATTCACCCATAGGCCGGGGAAAATCGCGATGAACGTCCCGAAAGCGCCTACGATTGCAAACGAAGTAGCACCCGCCGTCCACGCGATCCGCCGTGCGCGCACGATCCGGCCTGCACCGATCGACATGCCGATCATCGGAACAGACGCCATGCCGACGGCGAACGCCAGCGAGGTCAGCATGAATTCCAGCCGCGCACCGATGCCATAGCCCGCAAGCACCTCCGTGCCGAAGGCCGCGAGCATATGCGTAAAGTATGTGATCGTAAGCACGACCTGTAACGGCGACAGGCAGGCAACCGCTCCCACTTTGAGAATGTCAGCGAACATCCCGCGATGAAATTTAAAGTTTCTGAGATTCAGTTTCACGCGGCTGCGGCCCGAAAGAAGATACCACGCCATGATCGCCGCGCTGATTGAGAAGGCCATCAACGTGCCCGCAGCGACGCCACGCATGCCGAACTGAGGAATCGGACCGAATCCCAGACCGAGCGTTCCGCCGAAAATAATCTGCAACAGCGCGGAATTCAGAATGACCGCGGACGGCAGCTTCATATTGCCGGTTCCGCGCAATAGCGCCGCCAGCGTATTCATCAACCACGGGATCACCGCGCCACCGAAGAATATCTGCGAATAGGCGATGGCCTCGCTCAACACGCGCCCGCGCCCGCCAAGCAACGCGAAGAGATAGGGGCCGAAGACTAACATGCCCACCATGAACACGAGGCCGAAACAGACTCCGATCATCAGCGCGTGAACCGCGAGCGTCGAAGCGCGTTCGGTATCGTCGGCACCGAGCGCGCGGGCGATCGCGGACGCAACGCCGCCGCCCATCGCCCCACCCGACATCGTCATCATCAGAATAACAAGCGGAAACACCAGCGCCATCGCGGCGAGCGGCTCGACGCCGAGCCGGCCGATATAGGTGGTTTCAGCGATGGCAACGCAGGTGCCCGCCGTCAGCGCGACGACGTTCGGCGCGGCGAGCTTCAAAAGCGTTGAGAAGATCGGGCCGTCGAGCAGCGGATTTTTTGCGCGGCCCTGCACACGCGGCAGCGGCGGCCTGTCATCCTCGACAACCGGAATTTCTGCGACGCCGAGCTCGGACATGCGTTTCCCCGGCAGCAATTTCTTGTGGGGGCGCTGCCTTGAAAAATCTCTAGCATCGATGCGCGGCGGGGCAATGCGCATCCAGCGCATGGGTATTCCGCGTTCGAGGAAAACAGACGCTCAAACGCGGAAGTGCTTGGAGAGCTTCAGGCCCTGGCCCTGATAGTTCGAGGCTATACGCTGGCCGTAGAGCGCATCCGGACGGGACAACATCTTCTCGTAGACAAGCCGTCCAACGATCTGGCCGTGTTCTAAAATGAAAGGCACTTCCCGCGACCTCACCTCGAGAACCGCCCGCGATCCCTGACCGCCCGCCCCGGCGTAGCCGAAACCTGGATCAAAAAAGCCCGCATAGTGAACGCGAAATTCGCCGACCAGCGGATCGAACGGCACCATTTCGGCGGCAAAATCCGGCGGCACCTGCACCGCCTCCTTCGACGCCAGAATGTAGAATTCGCCGGGATCGAGAATGAGACTGCGGTCGGGACGCGCGCGGATCGGCTCCCAGAATTCGCCAACCGTGTAACCGCTGCGGCGATCGATGTCGATCACGCCGGTGTGGCGCTTCGCGCGATAGCCGACAAATCCGTCCGAACCTTCACCGGACAGATCGACGCTGAGAGCGAGACCGCCATTCAGATCGGCCTCGTCGATGTCTACGAGCCGTTCGCGTGCATGCAGTTCTTCGAGCGCATCGTTATCGAGCAGCGGATGCCCGGTGCGGAAACGAATTTGCGACAACCGCGATCCCTCCCGCAGCAGCACCGGAAATGTTTTCGGGCTGATCTCGGCGTAAAGCGGGCCGTGATAACCGGCGCCGATCGCGTCAAACCGGCGAGTGCCGTCGGCGATCACGCGCGTGAAAACATCGAGCCGTCCAGTTGAGCTTTTCGGATTGGCCGCCGCCAGTACCGACGGCGGAAGCGCGAGACTCTCCAGGAGCGGGACGATGTAAACGCAGTTCGTTTCCAGCACCGCACCGTCAGTGAGATCGATTTCGTGCAGTTTAAGTTCATCGATCCGTTGCGCGACCGTCGAATCCGGACCCGGAAGAAAACTTGCGCGCACGCGGTAGGCCACTTCGCCAAGGCGCAGATCGAGGCTCGCCGGCTGAATCTGACTTTCCACGAACGGATAGGCGGGAAGAATGAGGCCGGCGTCCGCCATCGCCGCGATCATCCGGTCCGGCAAAATTCCTGTCGCATCGGGCGCAAGCGTGAACGGCACGTCACTCGTCTTTCTGTCTGCATTGCCTTGCAGATACTGATGTTTACCGGTTATCCGATGACATGCTTGACGCAAAGAGCAGACCGGAATAAGGCTAACACTTATCCCGTGGTCATTTGAGCCGGCCGGCTTGCAGCCACGTAAAATAAGTCGCTAAACAGGCCGGGGACAGTGTGATCCCGGCCTGTGGAATTTTTCCAGGCCGGTTTTTTGTGACCATTTTTCAAGATGGCCACGATGGAGGTCACATGTCTGAGACGAAAACGCCCGCCGCAAAAACGCCCTCTCCCACGCAGCATTATCGCCCCGAAACGCGGCTGGTTCATTCCGGCTCACTGCGATCGCAATTCGGCGAGACGTCCGAGGCGTTGTTTCTGACGCAAGGCTTTATCTACGACAGCGCCGAACAATGCGAGGCGCGGTTCACCGGCAAGGACCCCGGCTTTCTGTATTCGCGATTTTCAAATCCGACCGTGTCGATGTTCGAGCGGCGCATGATCGAACTCGAAGGTGCCGAGGCCGCACGCGCGACCGCAACCGGCATGGCCGCAGTCACCACAGCAATTCTCGCGCCGCTTCGCACAGGGGATCATGTTGTCGCGGCCAAGGCGCTGTTCGGATCGTGCCGCTATGTGGTCGAGGACTTGCTGCCACGCTACGGCATCGAATCGACATTGGTCGATGGGCACGATCTCGATCAATGGAAGAAAGCGATGCGTCCGAATACCCGCTCGTGCTTCCTCGAAAGCCCGACCAATCCCACGCTCGATGTCGTCGATATTCGTGCCGTTGCCGATATCGCGCATGCCGGCGGCGCGCGGCTGATCGTGGACAATGTTTTCGCGACACCGATCTGGCAGAGTCCGTTGACGCTGGGCGCCGATGTGGTCGTCTATTCCGCGACCAAGCACATCGACGGACAGGGCCGTTGTCTCGGTGGCGTCATTCTTTCATCGGAAGAATTCATTCAGGAGCACATCCACAACTTTCTGCGCCAGACCGGCCCCGCAATGTCGCCGTTCAATGCATGGGTCTTGCTGAAAGGACTGGAAACGCTGGGGGTCCGGGTGAAAGCGCAGACCGAGACCGCAGGCGCGGTCGCCGAGGCGCTATCGAAACATCCGAAAATCACGCGGCTGGTCTATCCCGGCCGGCCCGATCATCCGCAAGCCGCCATCGTCAAAAAGCAGATGCGCGCCGGATCGACGCTTGTCGGCTTCGAGGTGAAGGGCGGCAAGGCCGCAGCGTTCCGCACGCTCAACGCGCTGAAGCTGTCGCGTATCTCCAACAATCTCGGCGATTCGAAAAGCATCGTCACGCACCCTGCCACAACGACGCACCAGCGACTGACGCCGGAGACCCGCGCCGAGCTTGGCATCAGCGACGGCTTCATTCGCTTTTCAGCGGGTCTCGAACACAAGGACGATCTGATCGAAGATTTCCAGACCGCGTTGGAAAAAGCGTAGACTCTACATCGGACGGAACGTCATGACGTTGGTCGGGACTTCGGTTCCGGCCCTCACCTGGCCGACCGACTTGATGATCGTGTCACCAAGCAATTGCGCGAAACACGCATAGCCCCAGTCGTTCATGTGAAGGCCGTCGCCGATCACGAAGCTATCGAACGGCATCTTGTCGTTCTCATGCCATTCTCTCATGATTTCAAAGCGAGGAAACAGCGAGACGTGACGGAGCTTCGCGACGTTGGCGATCAGCTTCACCATCTCGCTGGCGTTCTCCTCTTTCGCGGTGACGGCCGGTACATACTGGGGATCGATCAGCACGACATCGATCCCGCGCGACTGCAACTGTGCGAGACCGTCTTCGACGAGCGCCTTGGTCGCGGCGACATCCGCTTCCGTACCCTTGATGACTGTGTTGGTGCCGAGTTGCCAGATGACGAGGTCGGGATCGGACGAAAGCACCGCCGAGTTGAAACGCTTCATCATTTCTGGCGTGTCCTGACCGCCCATTCCCCGATTGATGATGGTGATGTCAGCAGTCGGGAATTTGTGACGCAGCTGATCTGCAAGACGCTGCGGATAGGTATAGGCGGGCGAACTCACGCCAAAACCGACCGTCGTCGATGAACCGAACGCCACGATAGTCACGGGATCGCCGGATGCGATGCGTTTTGCGACGCGCGGCAATGAGCTGGCCGAGTTTGCGATACCTTGGGCGGGCAGGCACGGCACGCGCGTCAGAATATCGCCCGCCTGCGTTGCAGCACTTCTCACAGCTTCGATCGTCTTGGTCGTAAGACTTTTCTTCGGCGCCGTGTCAGGATCGCCAAGAGAAGACTCTTCAGACGAAACACGTAAAATTCCGGAAAACGTCTCCGGTACAGATGGCGGGCTCAGAACAGCGACTGCGAGCGCCGTGATAACAGCCAACGCAGCAATAGCCAGAATGACCTGGCGGTCGCGATTCATCAGCGGACTTCCGCAGGCTTAATCCGCGATGCATCGGCGATAAATGTCGATAACGCGCGACCGATGCAATCATGGACCCGTTTTGCCATCGCATAGCCGTGCACTGCGCCAAGCAGATCGAAATCGCCGACATCGCTCCAGTGCCGCATGATGGAGAATCTATCGAACAGCGGAATATCGTGCGTTTGCGCAACGACTCGCATCGTATCGAGATATGGCGCAACCGCGAGCATCGATTCGATGCGGGGGCTGTATTGCAGATTCATGATGAGAATGTCGGTCCCCGCTTTTTGCAGAGTCGTCACGCCCGTATCGAGGGCACCGCGAAAATCATCCGGATCGATCCCGCGGATTGCGTCCACTGTTCCGGTCTGCCAGATCGTCAGCGCGGGCCTGGCGTCAGGCGGGCGCTTGTCGATCGACTCGGCCAGAACGCTCGCGACCTCTTCGGACGTTTTCTTCGCATAGACATCGGCCGTCACGCGCACATTCACATTCGGAAATTTCGCGCGCAGCGATGCTTCAAGCCGCGCGGGATATGAAGCAGCGACGCCGTCAGGTCCCGCCAGGAGCGAAGAGCCGCTTCCGACAACGAGAATATCAAGCTGCTTGCGCGTCTTGATCGCGTCGGCGACTTTCGTAAGCTGGCTTTCGGTGGTCAGGAGATAGGCCGGCACGGTGCATCCGGCATCCTCCTCGGCAAATGCGGGATGACCCGCGAATAGGATTGCGATCGCCAGAATGATCGACGCCTTCCTCATGCGTCGCCTCCCGCGAAATCCGCATCATTCTCTATCTTCTTGGTACGCTTGCCGCTCTTGTTCACCTCCGCCTTGTACCATGTCAAAAGCCATCCCGTCGCCGACATGATAAGAATTCCGGCGATGCTGATGAACGAGTGCATCCACGCGCTGTTCGACACCTCAGTCAGGATAAAGTGACCGGCGAAAGCCAGAAATACGCCGAGGCAAAAGATTTCGAGCGAGTGCTGACCGCACATGATGATCGGGCGGAGCCAGAGCGATTTCAGCCCCGGCCAGTCCTGATGCAGAAAGCGCACCGTGATCGCCGCAAGCGCAAGAAAATGCGCGAAGCGAAGCACGTCGAGATCGGTCTTGTTGATCGGGTACATCACGTTTTCGAGCCAGTGCGGCACGAAAAAATTCAGCCGCGGCACATACCAGGTCAATGTCACTCCAAACGCGAACAGAAGATAGATGATGCAAATCCATAGCGTGACGCGCGACGCGAGAATGCGCGACATACGTTTGGCGCCGCCCAGCGCGCACCATGCGCCGAACACAAACAGCAACTGCCACGCATAGGGATTGAAGGCCCAAAATCCGTTCGGGTACGCTTCAAGGTGAAGATCGAACTGCCATGTCAGCGCGTAGAGTGCCGCCGACAGCGCCAGCGTCAGATCGGGCTTACGCTGCATCAGCCACAAAATCAGCGGCAGAAACAGCATCAGCACGATATAGAGCGGCAACACGTCCATATTGACCGGGCGGAACTTGAGCAACAGCGCCTGCACGATCATCACATCGGGCTGCTTGAGAAAATCGAGGATGCCCATTTCCTCGGTGTAGAGCGGATTATCGAACCGCGCCGCGAGATACGAAATTTCGGCGAGATAAATCGTGAAGAGGAATACGTGCGCCACGTAGATCTGCCAGACGCGCTTGAAGATGCGCGCGCTCGCGATCACAAAACCGCGGTCATGCATCGCGCGGCTATAGACGAATGCAGCCGTATAGCCCGAAATATAGATAAAAATTTCAGTCGCATCGCTGAAGCCATAGTTTCTGATCGTGAACCACGTCAGCACGTTGGTCGGGAGATGGTCGATAAAAATCAGCCAGAGCGCGAAGCCGCGAAACAGATCGAGCCGCAGTTCGCGTTCACCCGCCGCAACCGGCAAGACGATGTCTTTCGCAGATGAGGCTGCGGCAACCTTTCTGCCGGGGATGTCGGTCGTGGCAATCGTCATGAATAGGCGTTCTTCATTCTTCACGAATCTTACGAAAGTTCGGGAACGCTCGCAAACGGCAATCGCCCGCCCCGGCAGCAAAGCAATCGCTACGCAACCGCAGTGAACACGGCTATGATGCGGCGAGATCGGGGACGAGTGGCATGTATCGCGCTGTAACACGCGGAATTGAGGTCACGGTTGAGCCGAACTTTCAACCGGATCGCTCGTCGGCGGAACATGGACGCTACTTCTGGACCTACACAATCGTCATCCGCAATTCCGGCAATGAAACCGTACAGCTCAAAACGAGGCACTGGATCATCACGGACGGAACCGGGCGCAATCAAGAGGTCCGCGGCGAAGGCGTTGTCGGCGAGCAACCCATTCTCGCGCCGGGCGAGCGATTCGAATACACCAGCGGCGTGCCTTTGCCGACCGCGTCGGGATTTATGACCGGCCGCTATCAAATGGTCACGAATAAGGGCGAGCCGTTCGAGATCGACATTCCGACGTTTTCGCTGGACAGCCCGGGCCAGCGGCGAACGCTAAACTGATGCTTCGCCGCCTCGGTCAACGCCCGCTTCTTCCGGTGTGAATTCATAGACCGAAGAACAGAATTCGCAGGTCACGACGACTTTGCCGTTCTCGACCATATCGGCGCGATCCTTCGGCTCGAAGCTGGCCAGCATTCCGGCAACCGCTTCGCGCGAACACGAACATTTCGCCTGCAAAGGCTGCGTCGGGAAAACGCGAACTCCACGTTCGTGAAACAGCCTGAACAGCAATCGCTCCGCCGACAGATCCGGATCGATCAGTTCGACGTCCTCGATCGTTCCGAACAGCGACTGGCTTTCTGCCCACGCATCGTCATCAGGAACGACATGCGTCTTTGTTCCTTCCGGTGCATCGCCCGGATGTAGATCCGGCTGCCGTGCACGTTCAGGCGCCTTGGGTAAGAACTGCATCAGCATGCCGCCGCCGCGCCAGCGATGTTTCGGGCCGTCGCCGCCGCGAAATTCTTCACCGACAGCGAGCCGCACGCGCGTTGGAATCTGTTCGGAACGCAGAAAATATTCATGCGCGGCGTCTTCGAGATTGCCGCCTTCGAGCGCGACCAGTCCCTGATAGCGGCTCATGTCCGCGCCCTGATCGATGGTCATGGCAAGATGGCCGCGCCCGAGCAATACCGCCGAATCCTGACCGGCCTTGAGACGTTTAGCGTCGAAGCGGGCACAGGCGCGCAGACGATCCGGCGCGTGATAGTCGATCACGATCAGCGACACCGGCCCATCGGTCTGTGTCTGCAAAATAAAACGTCCATCGAATTTCAGGGTCGAGCCGAGCAGCGTAGTGAGAACAATCGCTTCGCCAAGCAGCTTGCCGACAGGCGCGGGATAATCGTGCTTGGTGAGAATTTCATCGAGCGCCGGCCCCATGCGGGTCGTGCGGCCCCGCACGTCGAGCGCGCTGACCTCAAACGGCAGCACGGCATCGTCAACAGGCGTTTGGGAAGGCGCACGGATCGGCGTCTCGGCAATCATGACATCGCGGTCTCTTGCTTGGGAGTGCGCTCTATATAAGAGCGTCCGACAAATAATAAAGGGGACGACTGGCCGTCAGCCCACAGCGTTGAGGCACCAGGCAAGAATTCCCTTGTGCGCATGTAGCCTATTTTCTGCTTCGTCGAAGACCACCGATTGCGGCCCGTCGATCACTTCATCGGTCACTTCCTCGCCGCGATGCGCGGGCAGACAGTGCATGAAGATCGCGTCCGGCTTGGCGAGCTCCATCAGTTGTGAGTTGACCTGATAGGGCCGCAGAAGATTGTGGCGATGCTCGCCGTCCTTGTCGCCCATCGAAACCCACGTGTCGGTGACGACGCAATCCGCGTTCTTCACCGCGTCTTCAGGCTTCGATCCCAGCATGATCGGTGCGCCCGAAGACTTGATCCAGTCCTTGAGCAATTTGTTCGGCGCAAGCTCCGGAGGTGTCGCTACGCGCAGATTGAAATCAAAACGCTCCGCCGCGTGCGCCCACGATGCCAGCACGTTATTGTCGTCGCCGACCCATGCAACCGTGCGGCCTTTGATCGGTCCGCGATGTTCTTCAAACGTCATGACATCCGCCATCACTTGGCCCGGATGCGAACGCCGCGTGAGACCGTTGATGACAGGAACGGTCGCATATTCGGCCAGTTCACGTAGCGCATCATGATTCAGAATTCGGATCATGATGATATCGACATAGCGCGACAGAACGCGCGCGGTATCCGCGATCGTCTCGCCGCGGCCCAACTGCATTTCCTGGCCGGTCAACATGATGGCTTCGCCGCCGAGCTGGCGCATGCCGACATCGAACGACACGCGCGTCCGCGTCGAAGGCCGCTCGAAGATCATCGCGAGCGTCTTGCCTTCAAGCGGCTTGGCTGGATTTCCGGCCTTCTGGCGTTTCTTCAAATCGACGCTGGCGTCGAGAATCGCGCGCAGTTCCGCTGTCGGCAGCTCGGTAAGATCGAGAAAATGACGCAGCTTGCTCATCACGCAGCTCCGCGCGCCTTCGAGAGCTTGACGCACACGCGCTCAAGCCGTGACACCGCATCTTCGATTTCGGTCTCGTTCACGATCAAAGGCGGCAACAGACGCACAACGTTCTCACCTGCGCCGACCGTCAGCAGCTTTTCATCGCGCAGGGCATTCGACAGGTCGGCTGCCGGAACGACAGCTTTTATTCCAATGAGAAGTCCCTCACCGCGCACTTCGGACACAACATCCGGATAGCGATCGACAATCGAGGCCAGCTTCTGCTTCAACAGCAACGACGCCCGCCGAACCTTGTCGAAAAACTTCGGCTGAAGCATCACATCGAGCGTCGCATTACCTGCCGCCATTGCCAGCAGATTGCCCCCGAAGGTCGAACCATGCGTGCCCGGCGTCATGCCCGCTGCGGCTGCGGACGTGGCAAGACACGCGCCCATCGGGAACCCGCCGCCGAGCGCCTTCGCCAGCGCCATGATGTCCGGCGTCACGCCCAGCCGCTCATGCGCGAACAGCGTGCCGGTGCGGCCCATACCGGTCTGCACTTCGTCGAAAATCAGAACGAGCTTGTTGTCGTCGCACAATTGCCGCAGCGCGCGGAAAAATGCCGGCTCTGGTGCGCGCACGCCGCCCTCGCCTTGCAGCGGCTCGATGACGATGCCTGCGGTTTGCGGGCCTATGGCTTTCTTGACGGCTTCGAGATCGCCGAGCGGCACCTGATCGAAGCCATCGACCGGAGGGCCGAAACCTTCGAGATATTTTTGCTGACCGGTCGCGGCAATCGTTGCAAGCGTGCGGCCGTGGAAAGCGCCTTGAAACGTGATGAGGCGATAACGCTCCGGTCTTCCATTCGCGGCCTGAAACTTCCGCGCCATCTTGATGCAGGCTTCCATCGCCTCGGCGCCGGAATTGCAGAAGAATGCCACGTCCGCGAAACTCACCTCGCACAAGCGGTTCGCGAGCCTTTCGCCTTCGGGGATCCGGAACAGATTGGAGACGTGCCACAGCTTCGCGGCCTGCTCTTGGAGCGCCTTGACGAGATGCGGATGCGCGTGACCAAGCGCGTTCACCGCAACGCCGCTGGTGAAATCGAGATAGCGGTCGCCGTTGGTTGCGATCAGCCACACGCCCTCGCCGCGCTCGAACGCAACGTCGGCCCGCGCGAACACGGGCAGCATGTGGTTTTCGCTATGCGACTTGGCGCTCTGGCTCATGACGACCTGATCGAGATCAATGGGCCGACAGCATCGGGAAGCGCAAAAGCGCAATCCGTTCAAATGCCTGCCCGGAAACAAAATGTGCCGCCCGGAAAGGCGGCACGTGACAATGATTGTATTGTCGGAACCTCGACTGTCAACATAACACCGCGGCCCTGAAGAATTGTGAAGCCGCCGCGAAGGCCGGAATGAGTCCGTATTTCAGGGACTTAACTTTTTGCCGCGCCCCTCGCTTCGCGGCAAGACTCAGAAAAAGCGGATTTGGCTGCTTGAAAAGCTGGAACATGTGGACTTGCGGAGCCCGACTCTTGCGCGTGAGTCACGGCATATTGTAGCATTTTAATTGTCGGGTACGACATATCGTGCGGCGGTTCTAAATCTCGATGGTTCTGTGTGAGGCGTAAACGCCCGGCTGCGGAAAGCGCGGCCGGCGAGCGCGGAAGGATTCCAAAGGATTCCGCCGATTGAGATTTTCGGGTTGCGACGCCGGGTCGAAAACAGCCGGCGCGAGACAAAAGGAACAGGCGATGACGGCAGCAGGGTGGACCGACGATCGCGTTGAACAACTCAAGAAGCTCTGGGAGGCCGGTCTGTCGGCCAGCCAGATCGCAGCGGAACTGGGCAACATCACCCGCAACGCGGTGATCGGCAAAGTCCACCGCCTCGGCCTGTCGGGCCGTGCCAAAAGCCCCTCCTCATCGGCGCCGCGGCCGCGCAAAGTTCGCCCCGCGCAGCACATGATGCGGATCAGCCGCCCGGTGTCGCGCGGAAATACCGCGCTGGCTCAAGCCTTTGAGGTCGAAGCCGAGCCGGATCCGATCGCCTACGACAACGTCGTACCGATGAGTCAGCGGCTCAATCTTCTGCAACTGAACGAGTCCACCTGCCACTGGCCGGTCGGCGATCCGTCGAGCCCGGATTTCTTTTTCTGCGGCGGCAAGGCGCTGGAGAGCCTTCCCTACTGCGCGCACCACTCGCGCGTGGCGTATCAGCCGGCCTCCGACCGCAGGCGCCGGAATCCGAACGGAAAATGATCTAACCGTCTCACCTCACAACAGAAAAAGCCTCTTCCCATGCGAAGAGGCTTTTTTGTTACGAAATTCTGACCGACTTGGAATCGAATGGCGGAAACGTGACAGCGCGCTCACGCGGCTGGCGCTACTCCGCCGCCTTCGCAAATCTGTCGTCGAGCGCGTAGCCCGCGCCGCGCACGGTGCGGATCGGATCGGAATCGCTGTCGGCGTTCAGAACTTTCCGCAAGCGTCCGATGTGAACGTCCACCGTGCGCTCGTCGATATAGATGTCGCGGCCCCACACGCCGTCCAATAATTGCTCCCGCGTGAACACGCGGCCCGGATGTTCGAGGAAAAATTCCAGCAGGCGATATTCGGTCGGGCCGAGATCGATAGGTCGCCCTGAGCGCGCGACGCGGCGGCGATCGCGATCCAGTTCGATGTCGCCGAAGGTGAGTACTGTGGCGAGACGCTCCGGCGCGGCGCGGCGCAGCAGGCCCTTCACGCGCGCGAGAAGTTCCGGAACGGAAAACGGCTTGACGATGTAGTCGTCCGCGCCGGTCGCAAGCCCGCGCACGCGCTCGCTCTCCTCGCCGCGCGCGGTGAGCATGATGATCGGCACCTGCTTGGTTTCCGGCCGTGCGCGCAATCTTCGGCACAGTTCGATCCCTGAAAGGCCCGGCAGCATCCAGTCGAGCACGATCAGGTCGGGCACATTCTCCTTCAGCCGCGTGTCGGCATCGTCGCCGCGCATCACGGTCTCGACGTCGTAGCCTTCGGCATCGAGATTGTAGCGAAGCAGCGTGGTCAGCGCCTCTTCGTCTTCCACCACCAGAATTCGCGCGCTCATATTTTGGTCCTCGATACGGCCGTCATTGCGAGGAGCGTTAGCGACGAAGCAATCCACTTTTGGTAAAGAGATGGATTGCTTCGCTTCGCTCGCAATGACGGATCAAATCCGTCAAATCAATTCCCCGACGCCGCGGTCGCGAACGCCGTCATGTCGCCCTTCGGACGCTGATCCAGCATCTGCTGGCCTTCGATCATATAGAACACGGTTTCGGCGATATTCGTCGCATGATCGCCGATGCGCTCGATATTCTTCGCCACGAACATCAGATGGATACAGAACCCGATATTGCGCGGATCTTCCATCATATAAGTCAGCAATTCGCGGAACAGCGAGGTACAGATCGCGTCTACCTCCTCGTCGCCCTTCCACACCTGCATCGCGGCCGGCAGATCGTGCGCGGCGTAGGCATCGAGCACGGATTTGACCTGGCTCTGCACGAGGTCGGTCATGTGTTCGAGGCCGCGGATCAGTTTCAGCGGATGGAAGTCGCCGTCGAGCTGCGAGACGCGCTTGCCGATGTTCTTCGACAGGTCGCCGATGCGCTCGAGATCGGCCGCCACGCGCATCGCGCCGACGATCTCACGCAAATCCACCGCCATCGGCTGGCGGCGCGCAATGGTAAGCACCGCACGCTCCTCGATGAGGTGCTGCAACTTGTCGAGTTCGAGGTCGGCCGCCACCACGCGCTTGCCGAGCGCGATGTCGCGCCGGATCAACGCGTCGACCGAATCCACGATCTGCCGCTCCGCGAGGCCGCCCATCTCGGCGACCAGCCGCGTCAATTCCTGGAGGTCTTCGTCGAATGCCTTGGCTGTATGTTCGGATGCCATGATGATTGCTCCCTCAGCCGAACCGGCCGGTGATGTAGTCCTGCGTCCGCCGATCCTTCGGCGACGTGAAAATCTTCGTGGTCTCGTCGAACTCGACCAGTTCGCCGAGATACATGAAGGCTGTCTTGTCGGACACGCGCGCCGCCTGCTGCATGTTATGCGTGACGATGGCGATCGTGTAGTTTTCCTTCAATTCCGTAATCAGTTCCTCGACTTTCGCGGTCGAGATCGGATCGAGCGCCGAGCACGGCTCGTCGAACAGAATGACTTCGGGACGGACGGCGACGGTGCGGGCGATGCACAGGCGCTGCTGCTGACCGCCAGATAAGCTCAATCCTGAGGCATTCAACTTGTCTTTCACCTCATTCCACAGCGCGCCACCGCGCAATGCCTGCTCGACACGGCCATCCATCTCGGATTTCGAGATTTTTTCATAGAGGCGGATGCCGAACGCGATGTTCTCGTAGATCGTCATCGGAAACGGCGTCGGCTTCTGGAACACCATGCCGACGCGCGCGCGCAGCAGATTGAGATCGAGCTTCGGATCGAGAATGTTGGTCGTGTCGAGCAGCAGCTGACCTTCCGCGCGCTGGCCCGGATAGAGATCGTACATCCGGTTGAAAATACGCAGCAGCGTGGACTTGCCGCAGCCCGACGGGCCGATAAAGGCCGTAACGCGGTTTTCGCCGAGCGCGATGTTGATGTGCTTCAGCGCGTGAAAATCGTTGTAGTAGAAGTTGAGGTCGCGCGCGGTGACTTTCGCACGCGCTTCGTGCGCGGCGCCCGCCATCGGCGGCATGTGGCCGCGCGGCAGTTCGACGTTGACTGACAACTCACTCATGATTTCTTCCTCTCGGCGCCGAGGATGCGCGCGCCAATATTCAGGGCCAGTACGGTCAGGGTGATGAGAAGCGCGCCGCTCCATGCGAGCTGCTTCCAGTAGGCATAGGGGCTTTGCACGAAATTGTTGATCGTCACCGGCAGGTTCGCCATCGTCTTGGTCAGATCGAGGCTGAAGAACTGATTGCTGAGCGCGGTGAACAATAATGGCGCGGTCTCGCCGGCGACACGCGCGGTCGCGAGCAAGACGCCGGTGATGAGACCGGCACGCGCGGCACGATAGGCGATGCGGCGGATCACCAATGATCTTGGAAGTCCGAGCGCGGTTGCGGCTTCACGCAGCGGGTTCGGCACCAGCGCCAGCATGTCTTCGGTGGTCCGCACCACGACGGGAATGACGATCACAGCCAGCGCAAGCGAACCGGCGAGAGCCGAAAAGCCGCCCATCGGCACCACGATGGCGCCGTATACGAACAGGCCGATGATGATCGACGGCGCGCTCAACAGAATGCCGTTGATGAAGCGGATCACTTCCGTGAGTTTGTCGTGCTTGCCGTATTCGGCGAGATACGTTCCCGCGAACAGGCCGAGCGGCGCGCCGATGCCGACGCCGATCACCGTCATGATAATCGAGCCGACGATTGCGTTTTTCAATCCGCCCTCGTCCGAACCGGGCGGCGGCGTATTCTCGGTGAAGATCTGAAGGTGAAGACCCGACAATCCGTTGACGAGGAGCGTGAACAGGATCAGCGCGAGCCATGTGACGCCGAACAGCGCGGCGCCGATGCACAGCGCGCGGATCACCACGTCCTTGCGCTTGCGCCCGCTATAAATGGCGTTGATGTCGCGGTTGGGTGCGGCAATGGCGGTGTCGGTCATCTTAGTTGCCCGCCTTCTTCTCGAGCCGCGACAGCATGATGCGCGCAGCGGCCAGCACGAAGAACGTCAGGATAAAGAGCAGCAGGCCGAGCAGAATCAGGCCGGACTGATGCAGTCCGTCGCTTTCCGCGAACTCGGATGCAATCGCCGCCGAGATCGTGGTGCCCGGCGCGAAGATCGAGCCGTTGATGCGGAACGAGTTGCCGATGATGAAGGTGACAGCCATCGTCTCGCCGAGCGCGCGGCCGAGCGCCAGCATGATGCCGCCGATCACGCCGACACGGGTGTAGGGAATGACGACATTCTTGACGACTTCCCAAGTCGTGCAGCCGACGCCGTAGGCAGCTTCCTTCAAGACCGGCGGCACCGTCTTGAACACGTCCACCGAAATCGAGGTGATGAACGGCAGCACCATGATCGCCAGCACCAGCGACGCATTGAACAGGCTGAGATAGGACGGCGGGCCGGCGAAGATCGTGTTCAGCAGCGGAATATCGGCGAACAGCTTGATCATGAAGGGCTGAAAGGTTCCGGCGAGGAACGGGCCGAGCACGAAGAAGCCCCACATGCCGTAGATGATCGAGGGAATGCCGGCGAGAAGTTCGACCGCCATGCCGATCGGACGGCGCAGCCATTGCGGGCACAGTTCGGTGAGGAAGATCGCGATGCCCAGACCGACCGGAATGGCGATCAGCATCGCGATGAACGACGTCACCAGCGTGCCGTATATCGGGCCGAGCGCGCCCAGCACCGGCGGATCGGCGGACGGCGCCCAGCGCAGCGTGGTGAGAAATTCAAAGCCGTATTGCCGGATCGCGGGCCATGCGCCTGCGATGAGCGAGAGAATGATGCCGCCGAGGATGAGGAGAACCGAAATCGCGCTCAGGCGCGTGGTCCAGTAGAACGCCTTGTCGCCGAACTTGAATGCGCTGAGGGCCTTGGCGCGATCGTAAGGTCCGGCCGCAGATTCGATCGACACGCCCTGAACCGCCATATCTGCCACGCCCAGCCCCTATATTCGAATACTAACGCAAATCTCAAGCCGGAAGTTCAAAAAGCGTCATTGCGAGCGAAGCGAAGCAATCCAGTCTTTACTTCCGAGATGGATTGCTTCGTCGCCATAGTGCGTCGAAGACGCGCGTAAACGCGCTATTGGCTCCTCGCAATGACGCCGCGAGACTGGAGCGGCGCGAACGCCGCTCCAGAACGTCTTAGCTCTTGATGTCTGCCGACCAGGTCTTTTCGATCTGCTTGACGACCGAGGAAGGCATCGGGATGTAGTCGAGTTCTTCAGCCATCTTGCCGCCCTTCTCGAACGACCATTTGAAGAACTTGATGGCTTCCGCCGACGCCGCCTTATCGACCGGCTCCTTGTACATCAGGATGAAGGTCGCAGCCGTGATCGGCCAGGAGGCTTCGCCCGGCTGGTTGGTGAGGATCAGGTAATAGCCCGGAGCCTTCGACCAGTCGGCGTTCGACGCAGCAGCCTGGAAGGCCGCAACGGTCGGCTGCACGGTCTTGCCGGCCGAGTTCACCATCGCGGTGTAGGTCAGCTTGTTCTGCTTGGCGTAAGCATACTCGACATAACCGATCGCGTTCTTGGTCTGGCTGATATTGCCGGCAACGCCTTCATTGCCCTTGGCGCCGACGCCGACAGGCCACTCGACAGCGGTGCCCTCGCCGACCTTCGACTTCCACTCGTCGCTGGTCTTGGAGAGATAGTTGGTGAAATTGAAGGTAGTGCCCGAACCGTCCGAACGGCGGACGACCGTGATGGCTTCCGACGGAAGTTTCGCGCTCGGATTGAGCTTCTTGATCGCGGCGTCGTCCCACTTGGTGATCTTCCCGAGATAGATGTCGGCCAGCGTCTTGCCGTCGAAGGTGAGTTCGCCCGGCTTGATGCCGTCGAGGTTCACGACCGGAACGATCGCGCCCATCACCATCGGCCACTGCGAGAAGCCGTCCTTGTCGAGCTGCTCGGCCTTGAGCGGCATGTCGGTCGCGCCGAAGGTCACGGTCTTGGCCTGGATCTGCTTGATACCGCCGCCGGAGCCGATCGACTGATAGTTCAGGCCGTTGCCGGTCTCTTTCTTGTAGGCGTCAGCCCATTTCGAGTAGATCGGGAACGGGAAGGTCGCGCCCGCGCCGGTGATGTCTGCGGCAAATGCCGACGTCGATGCGGCGACAAGGCCAGCAGCGACGATTGTTTTGAGGACGTTCATCCGAATCTCCAATGTTTGTGAGCGAAGCGCCGATGCGCCCGAATGCGCTCACCGCGGCGTTTAAGGACCGCGCATGCAGCTTTTATGATGACTGGATGACACTCATATGACAGCCGCAAGGGGCCGGAATCGTTGAGCTTTATGCGTCCGCCGCAGGCTTCGTCTGTGGAAAAGCGGCGGTAAAAGTGGCCCCCTGTCCGGGAACACTCTCGATCATCAGCCGGCCGCGATGGCGGTTGAGGATGTGCTTGACCAGCGACAGGCCAAGCCCCGTGCCGCCCTGCGCGCGGCTGTCGCCGATGTCGACGCGATAGAAGCGTTCGGTCAGGCGCGGCAGATGTTCGGGCGCGATACCGGGTCCGAAGTCGCGCACGCTGAAACGCATCTCGGATGTCTCGCCCGCCTGCGCTTCATTCAGCGAGATCACGATACGGCCGCCGGACGCGCCGTATTTCAGGCCGTTCTCGATCAGGTTCTCGAACAGCCGCAGCAGTTCTTCCTGGTCGCCCGCGATGATGGCCGGCGTCTGCGGCAGATGCGTTTCGATCGAAACGCCGCGCTCCTTCGCCAGCGACTCCAGCCCGTCGATCACCTGACGCACCAGCGGCACGAGATCGATCTGCGCGTCGGGGCGCACATGCGCGGACAATTCGACGCGCGACAGCGACAACAGATCGTCGATCAGCCGCGCCATGCGCGTCGCCTGCGCGTGCATGATACTCAGGAATCTTTCGCGCGCCTTCGGATCGTCCTTCGCCTGCCCCTGCAGCGTGTCGATGAAGCCGGACAATGCTGCGAGCGGCGTGCGCAGTTCGTGACTTGCGTTGGCGACGAAGTCGGCGCGCATTTCCTCGGCACGGCGCAGCGGCGTCTGGTCGTGGAATGTCATCAACAGACACGACTCGGTGCCGCCGAAGGCCGCCGGCAGAGTCAGCGGCGTCACGATCAGTTCCATCCAGCGGTCGATCGGCACGCGATCGACATACATCGCGCGCTGCGGCTCGCGCGTCGCAATCGCCTGACGCAACGCCGCGATGATTTCCGGCGAGCGCAGTGCGAACAGCGCCAGTTCGTTTCGCCGTAGAGCGGGGGCAAGCTGCAACGCCGCCGCATTGAGTTGCAGCACACGGCCCGCGCGGTCGAGCAGCACGGCGGCTTCCGGCAATCCCGACACCAGCGCCTGCACCACCGGCGTCTCCGCCGGACGCAAACCCATCTGATCGTCGGTCGCCGGCGCGTCCTGCCGCAGCCGCCAGGGCACAAGAGACGCAGCGACGATGCAGAGGAAAATCAGCGACGCCTGCGCCGATGTCAGGCCGCCGAAAACGACACCCGCCGTCAGCCCCAGCAATCCGCCGAGCAGCACGATGGCCGAACGCCGCAGCCGGTCGGGCCAGCTTTCGGAGCGGGGTTCGGTGCCGGACGAGGAAAGTTGCGTTGCCATTCAGTCCGCCGTTCGGTGTGTCACATGATCCGCTGGCGCGAGAACTTCAAACCTCAACTGGCCGAGCGCGGCTTTCGCGGCGGCGTCTGCGCCGTCTGCGCCACATCGTCGAGATGCTTGATCGCCGCCTTCACGCGCTTCGCCTTCAGCCCGATCAGCAATTCGCGCACCGACAGCAGCGCCAGCGAAATCGCGAACGGCACATAATAATAAAGAACACGAAACAGCAGCAGGCTTGCGAGAAGCTCCTCGCGGTCGAACGCGCTCTGAAAATGCAGACAGCCATACAGCATCGCGGCGTCGAACACGCCGAGACCGCCGGGCGAGTGGCTTGCGAAACCGAGCAGTGTCGCCGACACGAAGATGACCGCGACGACGACGAATGCGACATGGGGCGTCGCGGGCATCAGGATATACATCGCCAGCGAACAGAACGTCAGATCGACGATGCCGATGACGATCTGCAACAGCGTGAGTTGACCGCCGGGCAAGGTGACGGTCCAGGTGCCGCGTCCGACGACGCGCGGCCTGTTCCAGACCCAGGCGACGTAAGCCGTCAGCCCCGCGATAATGCACAGACCGAGGATGCGGTTCATCCAATGCGGCAGGTGATCGATCGAGGACGCGGCGTCCGGATGGTAGGCGACGCCGAGACCGAGCACGGCCGCGTTGCCGAGCCAGAACGTCAGCCCTGCCAGAAAACAGATTTTCGCAACATCGATCGCGTTCAGTCCATACGCCGAATAGACGCGATAACGCACGGCACCGCCGGTCAGCACGCTGGCGCCGACATTGTGCCCAACCGAATAGGAAGTGAAGGCGGCGAAGGCGGCGATGCGATACGGCACGTCGTTCTTGCCGATCGTGCGCAACGCAAACAGATCGTAGAACGTCAGCGTGAAATATCCGGCAGCGACGCACAGGCCCGCCAGCAGAATCGACTGCGGCGGCGTGTTGCGCATCGCCTGCACGACTTCCGAGAAATTGAGATTCTTGAGCATCTCATAGAGGACGTATCCCGCCACCGCGATAATGGTGAGACTGATCGCCACGCCGATCTTGTGCAGGATGTTTTTCTCGCGCGCGAACGCGATCATCCCGCGTATTTTCTCGATCATCCCCGTCCTCGAACCATCTCGTCCTGTTTCCTAGCAGACCCCGTCCGCAGTCGCGAGGGCAGGATCGCCGATTTAAACTGCAATAGGCGCGACTATTGACCTATCTGGGCGGCATCAGGCGCGACACGACCAGCGCGCGCAGCCACGCGCCGGCGGTACAGCCGGCAAGATAGACGGCGAACATGACAAGACCGAGATCGAGCCAGTATCCGGGACGACCCGGAACGAGCCGCAGCAGCGACACGAGAATAAGGGCGCCGAGCAGCACGGCGCTTTTTTTCATCGTCTGATCCGAAAAACCAAGCCCGCGCTGGACCACCGACACCCAGCCCATCGCAAAGCCGCACAGCGCCGCGAGCAGCAACCAGCTCCAGTTAAATGCGGCGAGATAAAACATGCGTCCTCACTTCACCACGAAATCGATGCGGCGGTTTTTCGCCTTGCCTTCGTCGTCGTCATTGGATGCGACCGGCTTCGTGCTGCCGTAGCCGACGGCCTTCAGCCGCGTATTCGGCAACCCGGCCTGAACCAGATAATCGGCAACCGCCTGCGCGCGCTTTTCCGACAGCGACATGTTGGCCGCAGCATCGCCGTCGCTGTCGGTGTGGCCTGCGACTTCGATATTGGCAGTCGGGCAGCGCAGCGCCGTTGCAATCAGCCGGTCGAGCAGCCCGCGCGAATCCTGATCGATGTTCGCCTTGCCGGACTCGAAGCGGATGCGCGCCTTGTCGAGAAGTTCGGAGAACAATTGCTGGCAGACCGTGGAATCGACCGGGCTCGCGCTCGGCTTGACCGAAACGTCGGCGGTGAGCTTCCAGCCCTGCGGCAGTTCGCCGCCGAGGCCGTCGCGAATCTGTTGGGCTGCGACATCGAACAGCGCATCGCCCGACAGCTTCACCTCTTTGTCCGACAGCGACAGCGAGCCGGTCGACACGCGCGACAAGGCGCCGAGCGCCTGGATCGCCGCCTGCTGGAATCCCTGCGGCGCGCCCGCGCTCGCTTTCAGATTATCGACGACCTTCTCATTGAAAAATTTCCGGCCCACCGCCGCCACGATCGCCGCATGGGCGTTGTTGTCGGGCACGTAACCGCCGAGCGTGACGGTGTTGCCGACCGGATCCTTGTTGGCGGTGAAGACATAGAGCGGCGCGCGGATGGCGTTTTCGCCTATGGTGTAACCTTCGGGCAGATTCTTCAGCGCCGCGAGGATGGATTCGCGATAGCCGAGTTCGCGCGCCATGCCGTTGAGATTGACCGTGGTGTCGCTGAGCCAGACCTTGCCTTCTTTCAGCTTGCCGACCTGCTCGACCAGAAGCGCGGCCGCGTTTTCAAATCGCGGCGGTGCGCCCCGCGCCATTCCGGTCTTGTCCACGACTTCGGTGTTGCCGGCCATCGCGCGCGCGGCGTCGAAAAGCCGCGCCTTGGTCGCGGGGAACGGCACGTTGCCGTAGAGCGTCACGCGCACGACATCGCGCTCGGCCAGCCAGATGAAAGGCTTCGCTGCAGCAATAAGGCGGGTGTCGTCATCGACGAGACGCACACCGGGCACGCTTTCGGCCTGCGACACCGCGCTGTGGCGGCCTTCCTCGGAAAACGCCTCGGCAGACAGGCGCACATCCCGCCCCGACGCGGACACCTGGGTCTTGTCCAGAACGGTATCCTTGAGTTCGGCGAGCGTGCGGGCGGAGAGGTCCGCCTCGATCGGTGCGGTGGACCCCCAGATGGCTGCAATCCAGAGGACGGCCAAAGGGATCAGCCCCGGCCACCATTTCCGCATCCAACTGAATAAACGGCTCATTTCCGTCCTTTACCCGACCGGGCACAGACAAAACAAACCCTTTTGAGAGTGTCAAACGCGAAATGATTTGAGCCTGTCAGCGGCCTTATTGCGGGGCGCCAATAACCGTTTGTTCAGCCGTTTCTGCGAAACCGGAACGTCCGGAAACGCATCCCGAACGCCATGAAACAGCTGCGCGACAACGTCATCAGAGCGGGTTTCGACGCACTCTATTATACGGGCGCGCATCGGATGCTGCGGCCGCTGCTGGCAGGCGTTGGCACGATTTTCATGCTGCATCATGTGCGGCCAGCCCGCGGCGATTTGTTCCAGCCCAATCGCCATCTCGACATCACGCCCGATTTCCTCAGCGCCGTTCTCGATCATGTCCGCGCGCAGGACATCGACATCGTCTCTCTCGACGAGGCGCACCGGCGTCTTGCCGAACATGACTTCGCGCGGCGCTTCGCCTGCTTCACCTTCGACGACGGCTACCGCGACAACCGCGATCATGCATTGGCCGTGATGCAAAAGCACAACGCGCCGATGACCGTCTATGTCGCGAGCGGTTTCGCCGACGGCACCGGACGGCTATGGTGGGTTGCGCTGGAAAGACTGATTGCAGCGACCGATGAAATCGATGTCGAGATCGGCGGCACAAACGTTCACTTCGACATGCGCGACGCCGAAGCCAAGCAGGCCGCATTTTCGCGCATTCACGACTGGCTTCGCGGCCTGCCGGACGATACGCAGGTGCAGAACGCGGTATCGTCGCTCTGCGCCAGGTATAATGTCGATGACGCGAGCATCGCCCGCGAGCTGTGCATGTCGTGGGACAAATTGAAACCGTTTGCCGCCGACCCGCTTGTGACCATCGGCGCGCATACGATCAGCCATTGCAATCTCGCGCGTGAAACGCAGACGGACGCAGAGCACGAGATGCGCGTGAGCAAGGAACGGATCGAAGCTCAATTGCGCAAACCCGTGCTGCATTTCGCCTATCCCTACGGCGACAAATCCGCCGCCGCGTCGCGCGAGTTTGAAATTGCGAGAAACATCGGATTCAAAACCGCCGTCACCACACGCCCCGGCATGGTGTTCGCCGAAAACGCCACGCACCTCACCGCTCTGCCGCGCATTTCGCTCAACGGCAATTACCAGAATGAGCGTTTCCTTTCGGTGCTCACCTCCGGCGCGGCGACCGCGATGTGGAACGGCTTTCGCAAGGTGGATGCGGCCTGACCGCACAGCGAAATCGGCAATCAATGCTTCCTTGACTTGGCCTTCCCTGCTGGCTCTAACCTAGAGTTAGATTTCAGGGAGGCTTTCAATGTTTGAAAAAATGTTTTCGCTGGACGGCCGCGTCGCGCTCGTCACCGGCGGCTCGCGCGGCATCGGCAAGATGATCGCGGGCGGATTTCTCGCCTACGGTTGCGCGAAGGTTTACATCACCGCGCGCAAGGCCGGGCCTTGCGAAGAGACCGCGAAAGAACTGACCAAGCTCTACAAGGGCGAATGCATCGCGCTGCCCATCGACATGTCCACGGTCGAGGGCTGCAACAAGCTCGCGGAGGAAATTTCAAAGCGCGAGCCGAAGCTCGACATTCTCGTCAACAATGCGGGTGCGGCATGGGGCGCGAACTTCGACGAATTCCCGGAGCAGGGCTGGGACAAGGTGATGAATCTCAACGTCAAGTCGCTGTTCTTTCTGACCAAGGCGCTGGCGAAACCGCTGCGTGCCGCTGCCACGAAAGACAAGCCCGGCAAGGTCATCAACATCGCCTCCATCGACGGCCTCTCCGTCAATCCGCTTGAGACCTACTCCTACCAGGCCAGCAAAGCGGCGGTGATTCACCTGACGCGGCGCATGGCAGCGAAGCTCATCAAGGACAACATCAACGTCACCGCGATCTGCCCCGGCGCATTCGAGTCCGACATGAACACGGCGGCGCGCGATCACGGCAACGAAGTTGCCAAGCGGATTCCCAACAAGCGCATCGGCCGGCCGGAAGACATGGCGGGCATCGCAATCTGGCTCGCGTCTCGTGCAGGTGACTACGTCGTCGGCAATTCCATCGCGGTCGACGGCGGCATCGTCTACGCCAATCTCAGCCTGCCGGTGGCGGGCGAATGACGCGAACCGCGCGCTGCGTCTGCGGACAATTATCGGTCGAGGTCGAAGGCGAGCCGTCCGGCGTCTACGCATGCAGCTGCAAGAAGTGTCAGCGCGGCAGCGGCAGCGCGTTCAGCTATGCCGGACAATTCAAGACAGCCGCACTGAAAATTTCCGGCAATCACACGGCCTATCGCGAGACCGGCGAATCCGGCAACTGGACCGAAGGTCACTTCTGCCCGACCTGCGGCGCGACGGTGTTCTCGCTGTTTCAGAACATGCCGGAGGAAGCGATCGTGTCTGCGGGATGTTTCGAGGATTCGTCTTTCGCGCCGCCGCAGATTTTATTCTGGGCCTCGCGCCGGCATGAATGGCTGAAACTGCCGGAGAGCACGCAGCTATTGGATACGCAGCCGGATTGAGACCGTCGCTTGAAACGAAGCCGTCATCTTGTGGTCCCCGCGTAGGCGGGGACCCATAACCACTATCGTGAGTGTTCAAGTAAGATGTCGGCTTCTTCCTTATCCCAAGTTGAATTCAGGGATTGTGGGTCCCCGCCTTCGCGGGGACGACGGAAGAACATCTAGTACGTTCAATACGTCTCCACATGATAGCGCCCGCTCTCGCGCATCGCTGGCTTGAGCGCCGCCCAATCGAGCGATGCCCCCCGGCATGCATCGGCAAACGCTTCATCGACGCCGCTTTCCATGCCTTTAAGCCCGCAGATATAGATGTGCGTCTTTGCATCGCCGAGCAGTTTCGCGATCTGCGCCGCCTCCGAGCGAATGCGGTCCTGCACATAGACGCGCGGCTCATTCGGCACGCGCGAATAGCAGAAATATTTCCCCAGCAGCTTGTCCGGCACTTTCTGCAACGGACCAAAGTAAGGAAGTTCTTCCGGACGCCGCGCGCCGAAGAACAGCAACAAGCGTCCCGATGCATCCGGCATCGCGCGGCGGCGCCGTTCAGTAAATCCGCGAAACGGTGCCGAGCCCGTGCCCGTGCAGATCATGATGATGTTCGCCGTGGCATCGTCCGGCATCAGGAACGTCGCGCCGAACGGACCCGTCACTTCGACCTTCGCGCCGCGCGGCAGATCGCACAGATAATTCGAGCACACACCCTTGTCCTCGCGTTTCACCGTGAGCGCGAGATTGTTGGCATTCGGCTTCTCGCCGTCGCGCGAACTTGCAACCGAATAGAGCCGCGCGACATGAGGTTTTCCATTGGCGTCGCTGCCCGGCGCGACGATGCCGATGCTCTGGCCTTCCAGCACCGGAAATTTCTGATCGCCGAAGTCGAGAATGATGTGACGCACATCGGAATCGGATTGCGCGTCCGTCAGCCGGAAATTTCCGGTGACTGTCGCAATCGCGGGCTTGCTGCGATTGAAAAGATTGACCGTCGGCTTGCTGGCCGAATGCGGCGCGACCGGCTTACCGCCCAGCCCCTTGCGCGCCTCTTCGAGAAGTTTTGCAACTTCATCTTCGATGGCTTCGACCGCGCCTCCCGCCGCCTTGTCGGCGACGATCTCTTCCTGCTTCGGCAATTCGCCCCAGGAGAACTGCTCGTCGAGTGTGTAGGCCTTCGCGACCACGCGCCAATTGTCGATCGAGCCTGTGGGACAAGGCGAAATGCAATCCATGCAGTGATTGCAGATCGACGCATCCACGACATAGTTGTTGCCGTCATGCGTCACCGCATCGACCGGACATGTCTCTTCGCAGGTGTTGCAGCGAATGCATATTTCCGGATCGATGAGATGCTGCTTGAGAAGTTCGGTTGCCGGTGCGTTCATGGCTTTTACCTGCGCCTCATGGTGAGGAGCCGCGCCTGCGGCGTCTCGAACCATGAGATGCTCTGCGCGATGATCGAGCCTCGTCCTTCGAGACGGCCGGCCACGCCGGCCTCCTCAGGATGAAGCTCGATGGGCTGCGGCATTCTCACGCCGCTTCGATCTTCACATATTCAAAGTCGCCGGGCTTGTTGTCGATGCCCATCTTCGGCGGCGAAATCCAGTTCGCGAACTTGCCCGGCTCGTTCACCGGCGTCATCAGCGACGAAATGAAATCGCCGTCGGCTGCGGACGGCAGATAATCGTCCTTCGCCTTGGCCCAGTCGCCGTCGCTGAGCAGTACGCCCTTCGGCGTCGCATGCACATTGGCGAACTCGCCAATCTGGCGATGGAAGGCGGTATGCGGCAATTCGAGGCGGAAGTTCACGCCGGTCTTTTCGATCACCTTGTTCCAGCGTTCGACGCCCTTGGCGCAGTCTTCGGTATAATCGTCGCGCAGCCGCATGTTGAGCGCGGTCAGCGCAGGCTCGTCGACCAGCGTGATCTTGCCGTCGACCATCTTGAGCACTTTATAATGATCGTCGGTCAGGCGATGATCGTCGTCGATCTTGGTCTCCATGAAGCGGCCCTTGAGGCCCGCGTTGTAGAAATTCGCCGCATTGGTCGAGACTTCCGATCCAAAGAGGTCCAATGACAGCGAGTAATGCAGGTTCATCTTCTTCTGCATGGTCGGAAGGTCAATGACGCCGAGCGCGCGGACCTTTTCGATCTCGTTCGGATCCTCGATGCCCGTAGCCTTCATCGCCTCGCAGGTGCGCTGAAGCACGCGGCTGACACCGGTCTCGCCGACGAACATGTGATGCGCTTCTTCGGTCAGCATGAAGCGGCAGGTGCGCGACAAGGGATCGAAGCCGGACTGCGCCAGCGATTCGAGCTGCATCTTGCCGTCGCGATCGGTGAAGAACGTGAACATGAAGAACGACAGCCAGTCGGGAGTGGCTTCGTTGAACGCGCCCAGCATGCGCGGTGCATCCGCGTCGCCCGAACGGCGGCGCAGCAGATCGTCGGCCTCCTCGCGGCCGTCGCGGCCGAAATATTTTTGCAGCAGATACACCATCGCCCAGAGGTGACGGCCTTCCTCGACATTGACCTGAAACAGATTGCGCATGTCGTAGAGCGACGGCGCGGTTTTTCCCAGATGACGCTGCTGTTCGACCGATGCAGGCTCGGTGTCGCCCTGAATGACGACCAGCCGCCGAAGCATCGCGCGATATTCGCCCGGCACTTCCTGCCATGCCTTGTCGCCCTTGTGCTGACCGAAATTCACAAGACGCTGTTCGTCCTGCGGCGCAAGCAGTACGCCCCAGCGATATTCCGGCATCTTGACGTAATCGAATTTCGCCCAGCCCTTCGGATCGACGCTCACGGCGGTGCGCAGATAGACAAGCGACTCCTGAAAACCTTCCGGTCCCATGTCGTTCCACCAGTCGAGATAACCGGGATGCCAGCCTTCCAGCGCCTTCAGCACCTGGCGGTCTTCGGAGAGATTGACGTTGTTCGGAATCTTCGTCGTGTAATCGACGTTCATGATGTTCATTGGCGGTCTCCAAACTCTACGTTGCTGCCGTCACCCTGAGGTGCGAGGCGCTCTTTGCGCCGAAGCCTCGAAGGGCGACGGCTGATTCTCCGGCGCTCATCCTTCGAGGCTCGCAAGCGCTCGCACCTCAGGATGACGCCACTCATGATCACACCCTTGTCATGTCGAAATTCGCTTTGACGCCGGTGCCGTAACGCAACAGCGCGCCTTCTTCGCCGACCGCATTGGGCCGCTGGAAGATCCAGTTCTGCCAGGCAGTCAGGCGCGAAAAGATTTTCGATTCCATCGTCTCGGGCCCGACAAAGCGCAGGTTCGCTTCCATGCCGGTGAGACTGTCCGGCGAGAACGATGTGCGCTCCTCGAAGAACACGCGCACTTCATCTTCCCAGTCGATGTCGTCGAGCGCAAAGGTGACGAGGCCCAGTTCTTCTGCGGCTTCGGCGTCGAGTGCCTCGCCGGTTTTTGCTTTCGCGGTTTCGAGATCGGACGGATCGGCCTGAAAGCGCGACTCAAGCCGCGTGAGGCCGTGGCTCATCGGATAGGGTCCGAAATTCTGCGCGGTGAGCACGATCTCGGCGGGCGGGCGGTTGTCGCCCTGAATCTGGCCGATCAGCATGTAGCTGCGGTCGGATGCAAAAACGAGTTCAGCGAGTGTGCCGGCGAAGCACGAACCAGGCTCGACCAGCGTCACCAGCGTGCGCGAGGTGACATCGACGCGCTTGAGCACACGCTTCCAGTAATGATTGATCTCGTTGACAAGCCAGTTTGACTTGTTCGCGTCGAGAAACGCATCGTAAGCCAGCACGCGCGCGCGTTCGCCGACCGACTTGAACACGAACATCGCCAGCTGCAATTCGTTGATGCGCAGATGCAGGATCGCATCGTCGAGTTCGCGCGCGACTTGCAGCGGCCAGAACCCGTCGCCGAGTGCCGCCAATGCAGCCGCGTCCTTCGGCGGATCGGATTCCGGCGTCTTGATGGTGAGGGTTGCGATCCGCTTGTCGCGGTCGATCTCGACATTGACGAATTCATACTTCACGCCGTCGTCGGTGAATTCGCGCTTCAGCGGATTGAGCTTGATGCCCTTCTCGCCCGCGCGTTTCGACTTCGCGGCGAATTCCTTGGCGCGCTCGGCGACTTTCGCTTCGAGCTTCGAGTTCGAGACAATCTCATCGACCAAGCGCCACTGCACCGCGCGCTTGCCCTTGATGCCTTCCTCGATGGTGCAGAAGAAGTCCGCGTGGTCCCGGCGCACCTTGCGCTTGTCCACGACGCGCGTAAGACCGCCGGTGCCGGGCAGCACCGCGAGCAGCGGCACTTCAGGCAGCGCAACCGCAGCCGCGCCATCGTCCGCCATGATGATGTGATCGGTCGCCAGCGCGAGTTCGTAACCGCCGCCGGCCGCCGTGCCGTTCACCACGGTGATGAACGTCTGGCCGGAATTTTCCGACGAGTCTTCGAGGCCGTTGCGCGTCTCATTGGTGAATTTGCAGAAGTTCACTTTATGCGCGTGCGTCGATCCCGCGAGCATGCGGATATTCGCGCCGGCACAGAACACGCGGTTCTTGCCCGAGCGCAGCAGCACGACTTTCACTTGCGGATGCTCGAAGCGCAGACGCTGCACGGCATCGGCGAGTTCGATGTCGACACCGAGATCGTAGGAGTTCAGCTTGAGCAGATAGCCCTCGAACAGCCCGCCGTTCTCGTCGACATCCATCGTCAGCGTGGCGACATCGCCCGCAACATCGAGCTTCCAGTGCCGGTACTTCGGCGGCTCGGTCTGGAAATCGATGTAGCGTGCGGAGCGGCTAAGTTTTCTGTCTTCGGCAGCCATTTTCAGGTCTCGGCGGGTCTCGGGATGATATGCACAATATTTCCGGATTTCGGGCCTGTCCAGCCCTATATGCATTTTATTTCATGTCGCCAAAAATCAGGCCGCGCGGCCCAGTTCGCCCTCGCCGTGGAACTTGAGCAGGCGATTGGCGAAGTCGGACGCGATTTTCAGCGTGACGGCGGCGGATTCCCGATGCGGCGAATGCCCGGCGCCATCGATGATCGAAACATCGACGGGGCAGTAGCATTCCTCGCGCGCGATCTCGATCTGCCGCAGCGTGCCGTACTGATCGCCCGCGCCCTGGATGATGGCGATCGGCACGCGCACATAGGCGAGCGATTCCGAAATGTCCCAGTTGCGAAAGCGCGGATCGAGCCACGCGCCGTTCCAGCCGATGAAAGCGTTATCGACATTCTTGTGCCAGCGCGCGAGTTTCGATTTGAGATCTGTTGTCGCGTAGGTGGTTTTGATTTCGGCGATGGACTTCACCGAAATGTCTTCGACGATGAAATGTGGCGCGACGAGGATGAGTCCGCGCACGCGATGATCCTGAATGCCGCCCGCGTAAATCGTCGCAATCGACGCGCCGTCGGAATGACCGAGCAGAAGCCCGCGCCGGAATCCGATGGCGTCGAGAATTTTCGGCAGCACGTCGAGCGCCTCGGCATGCATATAGTCTGGCTGCCGTGGCAGTTTCGCCGGCGACGACTGGCCATAACCGGCGCGCGAATAGACGAACACGCCCGCGCCCGTCGCGGCTTGCAGCTTGTCCGGAAAATCTCCCCACAATCCGGCCGAGCCGAGACCTTCATGCAGCATCACGATGGTCGGCGCCTTGTCGGGCATAGGACCGATCATGCGGTATTCGAGTTCGGCATCGCCGATCTTCAGCGCGCCGGAGGGTTCGAGAATGGTCATCGTCTCTACCTTCTTTCGTCATTGCGAGGAGCAAAGCGACGACGCAATCCACTCTTAAAGCTGGATTGCTTCGCTTCGCTCTCAATGACGGTTACGAATTGGCCCCATCCCGCAATTTGAATCGCTGAATCTTCCCCGTCGCGGTTTTCGGCAGCGCATCCACCACTTCGATCCAGCGCGGATATTTCCACGGCCCGATCTTCTGTTTCACATATTCCTTGAGTTCACCGTCGAGCGACGCGCCGCCCGCGCTGTTCTTCAATACGAGAAACGCTTTCGGCTTCAAAAGCCCCTCACCGTCCGCCGCCGGAACGACTGCGGCTTCAGCGACAGCCGGATGCGTGATGAGCGCACTCTCGACCTCGAACGGCGACACCCAGATGCCCGATACCTTGAACATGTCGTCGCTGCGGCCGCAGTAAGTGTAACGGCCGTCCGCGGCGCGCGTATATTTGTCGCCGGTGCGGGTCCAGTTGCCCTCGAATGTGCCGCGGCTCTTCTCGCGCTGATTCCAGTAACCCTCGCCCGCCGACGGCGCATTCACCAGCAAGTCGCCGACCTCGCCGTCCGGCACGTCTTCACCCGCGTCGTTCACAAGGCGGACGGCGTAACCCGGCACCGGCCTGCCCGAGGTGCCGTATCTGATGTCGCCGGGCGCGTTGGACAGAAAGATGTGCAGCAGTTCGGTGGAGCCGATGCCGTCGAGAATGTCGACGCCGAAACGGTCCTTCCACGCCTGTCCCACCGCTTCAGGCAACGCCTCGCCCGCCGACGTGCAGACGCGCAGACGCTTGGTGCGCGGCGCATTCTTGCAGGCTTCATCGTTGAGCATCGCCGCGAACAATGTCGGCACGCCGTAAAAAATCGTCGGATCGTGTTTGGCGATCAGATCGAACATCAGTTGCGGCGTCGGACGTTCGGGATTGAGCACAGTTGTCGCGCCGACCGACATCGGAAACGTCAGCCCGTTGCCGAGACCGTAGGCGAAAAACAGTTTGGCCGCGGAGAGACACACGTCGTCCTCGCGGACGCCGAGCACTTGTTTGGCGTAAGTCTCCGCCGTCGCTTCGAGATTGGAATGAACGTGCCGCACGCCCTTCGGCATGCCGGTCGAGCCCGACGAATAGAGCCAGAAGGCCGGCTCGTCGGGATGCGTGGCGACCGTGTCGAACCTGTCGTTCTCTTTCGCGAGTTCGTCTTTCAGCAATGTATGACCATGCGCGTTCGCGCCGGAGACGACGACATGCTGCAAATCCGGCATGCGGCCGAGCACATCCTTCACCGCCGGCAGCAAGGCTTCGGAGATGAAGAGCACGCGCGCGCGGCAATCGGCGAGGATGTAGGCGTATTGTTCGGCGGTGAGCAGCGTGTTGAGAGGCACCGGGACGATGCCCGCACGGATCGCGCCCAGAAACACGATAGGAAAATCCACCGTGTCGAGCATCATCATCGCGACGCGCTCCTCGCGCCGCACGCCGAGCCGCTTCAGCACGTTCGCGAGCTTGCGGGTTTGTTTCTGTAAATCGGCGTAGGAGATTTCGCTGGCCGGATCGCGGAAGACGATCTTGGAGCCGCGTCCCGCTTCGACGCTGCGGTCGAGCAGATACGTCACGGCATTATAATGCCCCGGCACGCCGCTCATGATGTGCGCGCCCGAGCCTGACGCCGGAAAGTGCCCAGCGGTTTCCGGGCAACGTCATGCTCGCAATCCATCATGCCGACCCTCACGACGTTCTCCCCAGCTTTAGAATTATAATTCATATAAAGTCACCACGTTCGCTTGCTGTCAATCCCGCACGGCATTATGTTTCCGGTAGTGAAAATGGGGTCGCATGCCCAAAAAGCCTGACGCGGAAGACGAATTTCTCGAACAGCTCGGCCAGCGCGTCCGGACGATGCGTGCGCTGCGCGGCATGTCGCGCAAGGTGCTGGCGAAGACCTCAAAAATTTCCGAGCGATATATCGCGCAGCTCGAAAGCGGCAAGGGCAACGTCTCCATCGTACTCTTGCGCCGCGTGTCTGCTGCGATGGGCGCGCATGTCGAGGATCTGATTCCGACAGCGGACACCACTCCTGACTGGCTCGTTGTGCGTGACATGATGCGCGCGGCCACACCGGCGCAGATCGCGCAGGCGAAGGATGCCCTCACCGGCAGCGCGGCGGCGAAACGCACGACGCAATTCTCCGGCATTGCTCTGATCGGCCTGCGCGGCGCGGGCAAGACGACGCTCGGCAAACTGCTTGCGAAAAAAGTCGGCTGGGCCTTTGTCGAGTTGAACAAAGAGATCGAACAGCAGAACGGATTGTCGGTCGCCGAGATCATCGCGCTCTACGGTCAGGAAGGTTTCCGCCGCATGGAGCAGATCGCGCTCGTGCAACTTCTCGCACGCAAGGAAATGATCGTGCTCGCAACCGGCGGCGGCATCGTCTCCGAGCCGCTGACCTTCGATCTCGTGCTGTCGTCGTTCTACACGGTTTGGCTCAAAGCCAAACCCGAAGAACACATGGCGCGCGTGCGCAAGCAGGGCGATCTGCGTCCGATGGCGGACGACCGCTCCGCGATGCAGGAATTGCGGACTATTCTGCAAAGCCGCGAGCCGCTTTATGCGCGCGCGTCCACCAGCGTGGATACCGCCGGACTTGCGGTGAACGATGCCGCCGCAAAGCTGATCGACAGCGTGATGCCGGTGATCGCGAAAGAACCGCTGGCCTTCGCGCCGAAGGCGGCACGCGCGCGCTAGACGCCGAGATGCTGTTCGAGCAGCGCCTGCTGCTTGGCGAGCGCGGCGGGTGTTCCGTCGAACACGATCGTGCCTTTCGACAGCATCACCATGCGGTCGGCAATCCGCGACAGCGCGCGGAAATCCTTGTCGACAACGACGGTCGCAACGCCTTCCTCGCGGATAATACCGAGCGTCGTCCAGATGTCCTTCGCGACCAATGGCGCGAGACCTTCCGTCGTCTCGTCGATCAGAAGCAGATCGGGATTGGTCATCAGCGCGCGGCCGATGGTCAGCATCTGCTGTTCGCCGCCGGAGAGCTGATGCCCTCCATTGTTTCGACGTGCATGGAGACGCGGGAAGAGCTGATAGATCTTGTCCAGCGTCCAGCGTTGCCGTCCATCGGTGCCCGGACGCGCCGCCATCGTCAGGTTCTCGACGACATTCAATGAGCCGAACACGCCGCGCCCTTCCGGCACCAGCGCCATTCCCGCGCGCGCGATGTTTTCCGGTGCCTCACTGCGGATGTCGCGGCCCGCGAACTGGATATGTCCGCGCGTGTCGGCGACGAGACCCATCAGCGATCGTAACAACGTCGTCTTGCCCATCCCGTTACGGCCGATCAGCGCGATCTGCTCGCCGCGCGAAACTTTCAGATCGATGCCATGCAGCACCTGACCCGCGCCATAGAACGCTTCGAGCCTCTGCACGCTGAGGAGATCGCTCACGCCGCATCTCCCTCGCCGAGATAGGCGGTCTTCACCGCCGGATCGTTACGCACCTCTTGCGGCAATCCGCTGGCGATCACCTTGCCATCCGCCATCACGGTGAGGCGATCCGCGAGCTCGAACACCGCATCCATGTCGTGCTCGACAACCAAAACCGCGCGACCCTGCTTGAGCGAGGCGATCAGATGAACCATGCCGCGCGCTTCGGACTGCCCCATGCCGGCCAGCGGCTCGTCGAGCAGAATGACATGTGGCTCGGTCGCCAGCACCATCGCGATTTCGAGCTGGCGCTGTTCGCCATGCGACAGATGACTTGCGGTGAGATGCGCGCGCGCGGTCAGGCCGGATTTTTCCAGCGCCGCGCGGGTGCAGCGATTGACGTCGGCATCGGAATAGACGCCGCCGGTCATTTTCAGCGGGGACGTCGCATGCGCCTGCGCCGCGAGCCGGACATTTTCCTGCGCGCTGAAATCGCGGAAAATCGTCGTCTTCTGATAGGAGCGGCCGAGCCCCATCAGCGCGCGCCTGTCCGCGCGCAGATTCGTGATCTCGCGGTCGCCGAGGCGAATCTCCCCCGAATTGAGCGACAGATCGCCCGACAGCAGATTGATGAGTGTGGATTTACCCGCACCGTTCGGGCCGATCACGGCGTGAATTTCACCGGGCAACACATCGAGCGAAACATCGGACACGGCGGTCAATCCACCGAAATGTTTTTGCAGGCCGACAGCGCGGAGCATGGGAGCTGGACTAACCATGCGCGTCTCCTTTGTGAGGAGATTTCGCATGCGGCAGATCGCGTTCCTTGTCGTCCGGGCCGAGTGCAAGTGTCAGCAATTGCCGCACGCCGTTCGGCAGCATCAAGACGATGCAGATGATGATGAGGCCTTCGGCGAGTTTCCAGTATTCGGTCGCGGCTTTGAGAACTTCTTCGAGACCCATCAGCACCAGCGCGCCGGCGAGCGGACCCGCCACCGAACGCAGTCCGCCGATCAGCACCATCACCAGCACTGTCGCAGAGACGTGCCAGCCCAGCGTCTGCGGCGCGACAAATCCGAACTGTGCGGCGGAAAAATATCCGGCAACACCGGCCATCGCGCCGGACAGCGTGAAGGCGGTCAGATGCAGCCGGAAAATCGGAAATCCCAATGCACGCGCGCGGCGTTCGTTGTCGCGCGCCGCCGTCAGCGCATGACCGAACGGCGAACGCATGATCATCGTGAGCAGCGCAATCGCCGCGACGAGGATCGCCAGAATGAAGAAATAGAAGACAATCGGCTTTTCGAGATTGAGAAACGCGGGATTGAACGATCCGATCGCAAGCGACGGCTTGTTATAGATGAACGCGCCGTCCGAACCGCCGGCGAATTTGGAATCGTGAAACAGGAAGAACAGCATTTCGCCGAACGCCAGCGTCACCATGATAAAGTAGATTCCGCGTGTGCGCAGCGCGAGCGCGCCGATCACAAGTGCGGCGAATGCGGATGCGGCAACCGCCGCCGGAAATGTCAGCCAGAACGATGCCGGATCGTATTTCGGCGACATCAGCGCCAGCGTGTAGCCGGCGATACCGAAGAACGCGGCATGACAGAGCGAGACCAATCCGCCGAAGCCGACCACGAGATTGAGCGACATCGCCAGGATGCCCATGATGAGCGCCTTGCTGGCGAACTGCACATAATAAGGCGGCGCGACGAACGGCAGCGCGGTGGCGACCGCGAGCAGAATGAGAGGCGCAACAAAGGCGCGGGTGGTGAGCGGCGCCATATCAGATGTCCCGCCGGCCAAGAATGCCGTTCGGCCGCCACAGCAAGACCGCCGCCATCAATCCGTAGATCAGAAAGCTCGACACGCTCGGAAACAGCACCTTGCCGAATGTGTCGGTGAGACCGATCAGCAGCGCGCCGATGGCAGCACCTCCGATGGAGCCGATGCCGCCGAGCACGACGACGACGAAGGACAGGATCAGCATGCCGTCGCCCATGCCGGGATACACCGTCGAGACCGGCGAGACGACGATGCCGCCGAGTGCGGCCAGCGCGATGCCGACCGCGAAAACGTAGCGGTTCACCTTGTCGAAGCCGATGCCAAGCGTGCGTGTCATCTCGCGGTTCTCCGCGCCCGCGCGCACGATCATCCCGATTTTCGTGCGCTGGATCACAATGTAGATGAGCGCCGCAACGACGAGACAGAACGCGCAGATCGCCAGACGATAGACCGGATACGACAGATTGTCGGTGAGCTGGATCGCGCCGCGCAACGCGTGCGGCGGCAGCACCGAATGCACGTCCTTGCCGAACAGGATCTGCCGCACCTCGTCGATGACGAGAATCAGACCGAACGACAGCAGCACCTGCGCGAGATGATCGCGGCCGTAGAGACGCCTGATGAAAACGTTTTCAAGCACGAGCCCGACAACGAATGCGACGATGACACCGGCCATCAGCGCGATGCCGAAACTGCCGGTGTAGGCGGCGAGCCAATACGCCAGATACGCGCCGAGCATATAGAACGCGCCATGCGCAAGATTGATGACGCCGAGAATGCCGAACACCAGCGTCAGTCCGCTGGCGACCAGAAACAGGACCATCCCGTACTGAATGGCATTCAGAAGCTGAACGCCGAACGTGGCGAGGTCCATCGGGGAAATTCCAGTAAGATGAATTTCGTCATTGCGAGGAGCGCGGCGACGAAGCAATCCCGCTCTTTTATTCCAGACGGGATTGCTTCGCTACGCTCGCAATGACGTTTTACGAAATCTTGCAGCCGCGTGCCGGATCGTCCACCGCGCTTTGCGCGATCGAGATCATCTCGTTGCGGCCGTTGCGGACCTCACGCAGATAGATGTTCTGGATCGGGTTGTGCGCCTTGTTGAACGACAGCGGCCCGCGCGGCGAATCGATCTTGGCATCGCCCATCGCCTTTATCATCGCGTCGCGTGCCTTGTCGTCGCCCTTCACCGCCGTGAGGCCGATGTCGAGCAATGCCGCCGCGTCGTAACCCTGCACGGCGTAGATGTCGCCGTCGTTATTGGTCTTGGCCTTGAAGGCTTTCAGGAACGCGACGTTGGCCGGATTGTCGAGATTGTCGGCGTAGTGCAGCGTGGTCTTGATGCCGTTGGCCGCCTCGCCCTGCGCCGGGATCGTGCCGTCGGTGAGGAAGCCCGCGCCGTAAAGCGGAATGGTCTTGTTGAGACCGGCTGCCGCATAATCTTTCACGAACTTCACAGCACCGCCGCCCGCGAAGAACGAAAACACAGCGTCGGGCTTTTGCGAGGCGATCTGCGCGATCAGCGCCTGGAATTCGACTTCCGGGAACGGCACGGTGAGATCGGCGACAACCTTGCCGCCGAGCTTGGTGAAATTCTCGGTGAATGCGCCGATCATTTCGGCGCCCGCCGTATAGCGCCACGTCACCGTCGCGACATTCTTGACGCCTGCATCGAACAGCACCTTACCGGCCGGATAACAGGTCTGCCAGTTCGAGAACGAGGTGCGGAAAATGTTCGGCGCACAGAGCGCGCCGGTCGCATCGTTGGCGCCCGCGTTCGGAATAATCATCAGCGTGTTGGTGTCGCGCGCAACCTTCACCATCGCCATCGCAACGCCGGAATGAACGGTGCCGACGACGACATCGGCCTTCTCGCGGCTGACGATGCGGTTCATGTTGTCGGTCGCGGCTTCCGGCTTCGATTCGTCGTCAACCTGCACGAATTCGACCGTGCGACCGCCGAGCTTGCCGCCCTTCTGCTCGACATAGAGCTTGAAGCCGTTGTCGATGAAGGTACCGAGCTTCGCGTAGGTGCCGCTATAGGGCAGCATCATGCCGACCTTCAGCGGCGCGGCTTGCGCAATCGCAGGCGTGAACAGCCTGGGCGCGGCGGCGAATGTCGCGGCACCTGCGGCTGATGTGAGAAGCGTGCGGCGTGTGAGCTTGAATTTCGTATCGGTCATCGGCGTGTCTCCCTCTCGATTTTGTTCGAATAAGTCCAGCGGGACCGGCCACCGTCAAGGGCAGCCGATCCAGTCCTTCGTATCGTTGCCGTTGAGTTTTGCGAGTTCGGCGGCGCGGCGCGACAATACAGCGCGCTGGTTGATGTAACCCTTGTCGGTGATTTCACCGCCATCGACGGAGGGCGGCTCGCTCATCAGGCGCGCGCGCGTGGCGAAGGTCGAGGTGCCGCCGCCATTGGCTTTCAGTTTGGCCAGGCCCGCAGCGGTCGCCTGACGCACGGCCTCGCTGTTCAGAACGTCATCGACGCTCGCATCGTCGGCAAGTTTCGCCAGCGAACGGCACGCCGCAATATTCGGTATCACCAGAAAGCGCACCTCGTCGCCGTCATGTCCGGCCACGACAATGTCCTGCGCGACCGGCGCGAGCGCGGCAATGCCTGCAACACGCAGCGTACCGACGCTGACCCATGTGCCGGTCGTGAGCTTGAAATCTTCCGAGACGCGGCCATCGAAAAACAATCCGAGTTCGGGACGTTTCGGATCCGCGAACGTCATGGCATCGCCGATCAGATAGAAGCCGTCTTCGTCGAACGCCTTCTTCGTCTGCTCCTCCGCCTTCCAGTAGCCGGGCGTGACATTCGGCCCGCGCACGCGCACTTCCATCTTGTCGCCGCAGGGCACCAGCTTGAGTTCGGTGCCGGGAATCGGCACGCCGATATTGCCGGAACGCTCGGCCTGAAAATGGCAATCGGTCGCCAGCGGCGCGGTTTCGGTCGATCCCCATGAGGAGACAATCGGGACCGCGTGGCCGACGGTCGCGACCGACATTTTTTCCAGCGCCTCCCACATATTCTGCGGCAATGCCGCGCCGGCATAGAACATCACCTGCACTCCGGAGAAGAAACGCCTGCGGAGGTCTTCATCCTCGCGCAATGCCGCAATCAGCATGTCGTAGCCGCGCGGCACGTTGAAATAGACGTCCGGTATCACGTCGCGCAGATTGGCGAGCGACAGCGCGAACAGGCCCGGCGCGGGCTTGCCGCTGTCGATATGCAGCGTGCCGCCGGTGCGCAGCACGCAGTTGAAATTGTGATTGGCGCCGAACGTATGGCTCCACGGCAGCCAGTCGAGCGTTGTCAGCGGGCCGTGGTTGAGGAAGGTCCAGCATTGCAGCTTCGCCGCCTGATTGGAGGTGAGCATGCGCTGGGTGTTGATGACGGCTTTCGGCGAGCCGGTCGAACCGGAGGTAAATAGAAATTTCGCGATGGTATCGTGGCTGATTCCCGCGAACGCTTTTGCGACGGCATCCGTCTCCGGCGTGGCGGTTACGGACGAAAACGCAATCGCGCCGTCATAACCGGCTGGATCGCCGGCGACGATCTTCGCATTGTGAAGGGATGCAATCGCATTCAGCGCCGGCGCGAATTGCTTTGCGCTCGCCACATAGATCGCGCCGGGCTCCAGTAACGCGATCATGCTTTTCAGCTTGTCGAAATCCTTCGAGACCAGCGAATAGGCCGGCGAGATCGAGGTCGACGGCACGCCGACATGCATCGCGGCGAGCATGAACACCGCATGGTCGATCGAATTGTCGGAGAGTATAGCAAGCGGCCGCTGCGCGCTCATGTTCTGCGCGAGAAGCCACGCGCCCGCCGCGCGAACCTTTTTCAGCGCGTCGCGATAGTTGAGTTTCGTCCACGGCCTGTCGGCGCTGGCGCGCTCGGCGAGAAAGACAGCATCGGGCGTATCGCGCGCCCATTGTTCGAGCCAGTCACCGGCGCAGCGCGCATAGTCATCGAGCGGCGTTGAAGATTTGAGCCAGATGCTACCGTCGGGCTTGCGATCCGCATTGATCCGCGGCGCGGCGAACATCGCGGCGACGGTTTCCTGCCGGTTTGCGGCTGTCTTTATCATGGGCCGGTGCGCTCACATCCGATGAATGGAGACGCCACGATACGGCCCTGCGCGGCCTGCGCGACAGCAAACATAAAGCCTCCCCCTCGATCTTCCCTTGGCGACTGCCTGGTTTGCGCGAATAATAATGCAGTTCTGCCCGCCGCCTTGAGACGGTCTATGCAATATAATGCCTATCGGGGAAGCCCTGTCAAACGAAAACGGGAAGCGATGGCTCGCTTCCCGCTTCAATTCTGAACGCGACTTGGAGGGGCTTAGAATTTCGCCGTTGCGGAAACGCGAACCGTGCGCGGCGCGCCGGGCGAAATGTTGTTGTTGCTGTCAGCGGAGGCCCAATAGCCGGTGTTGAAGATGTTCTCGATGTTGAGCTGCGCGCGCCAGGTCTCGTCGATCTTCGCATAAACCGCCGCGTCGAAGCGCCAGAAGCTCGGCAGCTTCACGGTGTTGTCCGATGACGCGTAGGAATCCGAGAAGTAGATCGCGCCGGCCGCGGCCGCCCACCGCTCATCGATCTGATACTTGTTCCACCACGAGAACTGATTGAACGGCACGAGCTGAACGCGGTTGCCTCCAACCACCGTCGCGCTCACGTCGCGTGTGATGTGCGAATCCGTATAGGCGTAGCCAAGCTGCGACTGCCATTGCGAGGTGACGTAACCGGCAAGCGTCGTCTCGAAGCCCTTGGTGGCCGAGGTTGCGTTCGGCAGGAAGAACCCGGCATTGGTCGGATCGTTCACCGGCTGGTTGGTGCGGTTGAGATTGTAGATCGCAGCGGTGTAGAGCAGCCGCGGATTGATCTGCCATTTGACGCCGAATTCTTCGGTTTCAAATTTCTGAGGCACCAGGATCAATGTCCCGTTGCTCAACGCGCTGAACTGGTCGCCGGACGACGGCAGATACGATATGCTGTACATGCCGTAGACCGAAAGATTGTCAGTCGGCTTCACAATCACCGCCGCCGAGGGCGACAGCTTGTCGTCGATGCGGCCGCGATTGGTATTCGTGTTCATATCGAGCGCGTTCAGGTCGAAGCGGTCGAACCGGACGCCGCCGATGACCTGAAGCCACCGCGTGATCTCGATGGTGTCGCGCGCGTAGCCGGACTCGATATTGAGCCGGTACTTGCTGTTCGCATCCGAGGCGAGGTGCGAGAAAATGACATTGCCGAAATAGGTCGGCGCGAACGGATTGACGACCACCGTGTTCGTGCCCGTCGCCGAGAAAACTCCGGAGTTGCGCAGCGACAATCCGGTCTGCCGTCCGAATTCGGTTCCGAAGCCGATGGTGTGGGCGATAGGTCCGGTCGCGACCTTGTAGGTAAAGTCGGTCTGGTTGAACAGGTTCTCGCGATTTGTCGTGTTCTCATACGCCGAGAGATTGACGCCCGTCTGTGCCGGATTAACCGCACCGGCGAGCGCGCCGCCGCCGGGGTAAATATTCCGGTAGTGACGATTGTAGTCGGCGTAAAGCGTCTGGCTCTTCACCGTCAGTCCGTTTTCAAAATCGTGTTCGATCTTCGCCATCGTCGTCTGCACGTCCGATGCCGCGACGTTGAAGAACGGGCTGCCGAAGAATGTCGTCAGATTGCCGTTCGGCGCGAATGGCGTGGCTGGACTGTTGCGCATGGTCGCGGCATTGACGGCGGCGGCCGGGCCGGTCAGCGGCAGACCGAGCGGCGAGTACGATGGATTGCCGCGATCGTTGGTGCGCTCATCGTGATAATATTCGTAGGACAGTTTGATCTTGGTGGTGTCGTTCGGCGTCATCGTCACGGTCGGGTTGATGCCGTAACGCTCGAGCTTGCCGTAGTTGCGGAACGTGTCGGAGCCTTCGTAGAACGCGTTCATGCGAACCGCAAAATCCTGACTGATCGCCTGACCTGCATCGAGCGAGATGCGGCGGTCGCCGTATGAGCCGGTCTGGGCGGTGGCTTCATAAATGCGCTGGCCGTCGGCTTCCTTCAGCGTGCGGTTGACAAGACCGCCACCCGCGCCGCGGCCGAATGTCAGCGCGCTCGGTCCTTTCAGCACTTCGATGCTCTGGGTGTTGTAGAGATCGCGGAAATACTGAACGTCGTCGCGGAAACCATTGACGAAAAAGTTGGCGCTGGAATCGACGCCGCGAATGACGAGCTCGTCGCGGTTGCCTTCACCCTGATGGATCGCGACGCCGGGAATGTAGCGCGTCACGTCGGTGAGCTGCTGCGCGCCGGAGTCCTTGATGAAATCCTTGGTAACGACATTCACCGACTGCGGAATGTTCAGCAGCGGCGTATTGGTCTTGGTCGCAACCGCCGTCGAGTTGGCATAGTAGCCGACCGTGCCGGTGCGATTGTCGTGCGTATCGGCCGGCTTCGCCTGCGGCTGCTGTGCGACGACGGGCGCCGACTCGCGCGAGGGCGCGGCGCGGGCGGCACGGCGCTTCTTCTTGGCGGCATCGACGGAAACAGCCGGCAATTCGGTCGCGCCGGGCCGCGCTTCAGTGGAATTCTGTTGAGCCTGCGCGGCAGTAACACCCAGAGAGAGACTTACTCCCAACGCAATCGAACTGACGGACAGAAGAGCCGCACGCGCAAATCGAACTTCACTCACAACACGCCCCCGAATTTCACGCCGCGCTCAGTCGCGGCAATTTCATGGCTTTCTCTTGTGAAAATTGAGCGCGCGCGTCGAGGGCTTGAGACTAGAAGCCATCTAGAAGCGTCATCGCGCAGACGCGCGTTTAGAAATCGTCTAAAGCGCGGTTTGAAGGAATCTCCTTTGCCGATGGGCATTTCTCAAAACGGCGGCGCGATGCCGGCGGTTTGCGCTGAAATCCGCAAGCGAAACTCTTGAGGGATTCTAAAGCAGCCCGCCGAAAGCAAGCGATTTCAGGGGTGACGCTCGGCGGGTTTTGGCCGATTGAAAGGCGGACGCTTGCCGTCCCACGACCCATGCCGGCGCAGCCGCATCCGGGTCGGCAACTTTCGGACAATTTAAGTGATGTACCGCGCGCTGATTTCCTATTTTCGCACCAACCGGCAGGAGGCGCTGCGCTGGGGCCTGAGCGGCGCCGTCGTGCTGTTCGCGCATGTGTCGGTCGCCGCCGCCATCGTCGGATGGAACGACAGCGACGACTCCACCGATCCGGTCGGCGCGATGGTGGTTGAACTTGCGCCCACGACAGTCGCACCGACGAACGCGCCGTCCGATATTCAGCCCGGTCCCGAACAGCAGCAGGCCGAGGCAACGCCCGAAAACATCGCCAAGCCCACCGAGAAACCGGTCGATAAAGTCGTGCAGCCTGAAAAGGTGAAAGAGCAGCAGGACATTCCGACCAGGGACAATCCCGACGTCGCGCTTCAGAAGAAGTCGCCCGTGCCGCAACCGGAAAAGCCGAAACCCTCGGAAGCGCAGCTGGCGGCACCGGTCACGTCCGCGCCTCAGATGCCGAAAGCGGATGTCGCCGCGCTTGCGGCGGCACCGAACCAGACCATGTTCAACCTCAACGATTCCAACGCCGTTCCGACATGGAAGCGTCTCGTCGCGAGCAAACTGGAGCGCAACAAGAAATATCCATTCGCTGCCCAAGCGCGCGATGAGAAGGGCGTGGTGCAGCTCGAATTCAGCGTCGATCGTCAGGGTCATCTGAAATCGAGCCGGATCGTCAAAAGCTCGGGCTCGGAGGCGCTGGACCGCGAGACGCTCGACCTCGTGCAGCGGGCGCAGCCTTTTGCGGCGCCGCCTGCGGCGATGACGGGCGAAGAGGTCTTTCTGGTCGTTCCGATACGGTTCAACATTCATTGAACCGCTCTAACCTGGAGTAGCCCGCCGCAAGGATCGGTGCTAACGCACTCGCAATTCCTCAAATCCGGATCGGTTTCGACTATGCTGAAGCGCCAGATGTTTTCTTCGTATCGCTACCGCCTGTCGGCGGGCGCGGCCGCATTGGCTTCGGCGCTTTTTCCTGTTGCCGCTTTGGCCGCCGCACCGGCCAACCCGCTGCTTCCGCACGACCTGTCGCCGTGGGGCATGTTCGTCAACGCCGACATCGTCGTCAAAACCGTGATGATCGGCCTCGCCTTCGCATCGCTGGTGACGTGGACGGTTTGCGTGGCGAAGCTGCTTGAACTTCGCGCCGAGACCGCGCGTGCACGCAAGCGCATCGCGGTGCTTGCCAGCGATGCCACGCTCGCCGACGCACAGCGCGACAGCATGGGCCACAAGGATCCGGTCGCGCAGATCGTGCAGGCGGCGGTTGCGGAAGCGACGCTGTCCGGCGGCATGCGCGACGAAGGCTTCAAGGAACGCGTGGCGCTGCGGCTCGAGCGCGCGGAAGCTGCGATGTCGCGCAAGATCGCGCGCGGCACCGGCATTCTCGCAACGATCGGCGCGACTGCACCCTTCGTCGGCCTGTTCGGCACGGTGTGGGGCATCATGAATTCCTTCATCGGAATTTCCGAAGCGCACACCACCAATCTCGCCGTCGTCGCGCCCGGCATCGCCGAAGCACTGCTCGCCACCGCGATGGGACTGGTCGCTGCGATTCCGGCCGTCGTCATCTACAATCATCTCGTCCGCATGATCGCCGCCTATCGCGCGCTGCTGGGCGACGCCTCCGCCAATGTCATGATGCTCATCAGCCGCGATCAGGGCCGGCCGGTGCGCGGCTCGCGCGCGGCTGAATAATCCGATGGGCGCGAAACTCGGCAGCAGAATTTCCGGCGACGACGATCTCGTCGAGGCCCACGAAATCAACGTCACGCCGTTCATCGACGTGATGCTGGTTCTGCTCATCATCTTCATGGTGGCGGCCCCGCTTGCCACCGTGGACATCGGCGTCGATCTGCCGGCCTCCACTGCAACGCCGCCGCCGCGCCCCGACAAGCCGGTGTTCATCACCGTGAAGCCGGACCTGTCGCTCGCGGTCGGAGAAAACACCGTACCGCGCGATGCGCTGGCTTCCGTTCTTGAAGCTGCGACCGGCGGCAAGAAGGCCGATGCGCTCTATCTGCGCGCCGACAAGACCGTCAGCTACGGCGATCTCATGGAAGTGATGAACCTGCTGCGAAATGCAGGCTATCTTAAAGTCGCGCTGGTCGGGCTCGACGCCAGAAAATAATGACGCAAGATAGCGCCAAGCTATCGGCCATGAACGACATTACCTATGAGACGATCGACCGGGCCGAGGTCAGGCGGTGGACCCTGTCCGCCGTTCTGGTCGTTGTGGCCCACATCGTCATTCTGACGGCGGGCTTGCACTGGTTCAAACGCCACAACGATTTCGCCGGCACCGGCACGCAGCCGATGATGGTCGATCTGGAATCCGCGCCGCCGACGAACGAGCCGCGCAAATTCGACGTCGCGCCGGGTCCGGAAATGCAGCAGGCACCTGCACCGGTCCCCGAACGGAAAAATCAGCCGGAGACAAAACCGGAGCAAATTCCGCCGGCACCGGTACAGGAAAATTCATCCGTCGTCGCGCCGGTCGAGCAAAAGGAAAAACCGAAACCCGAACCGGACAAACTGGAGACGAAGGTCGAGACGCCGCCGCGACCGAGCGAGGCACCGGCCTCGCGCACCACAGCTCCGCCGCAGGCCGCTGAAGCCGCCCGCGCAAACTACAACGGTTTATTGTCAGCGCATTTGCAACGCTACAAGCAGTATCCGCCGTCCTCGCGCGCCAAGGGCGAAGAAGGCGTTGCGATGCTGAATTTTACCGTCGGCCGCGACGGCAAAGTGCTGGACAGTTCTCTCGCGAAATCGTCCGGCTCGGCGGCGCTCGACGCGGAGACACTGGCAATGATCCGCCGCGCGCAGCCATTGCCGCCGTTTCCGCCCGCGATGACGCAGAACTCGATCACCATTACGGTGCCGATCCGGTACTCGCTGCGCTAGGTGCATCGCACGGACCCATTTGGCGCATTCAAGAACGGGTAAATTGCTGATATAACGTGCCGGCTCAATCAGCGGGGGGACCGCGATGTTCGACGGTATCGACGCCATTGTGCTGGCCCGCGCCCAATTCGCCTTCACGATGTCATTTCACATTGTGTTTCCGGCGTTCTCGATCGGGCTTGCGAGCTATCTCGCCGTTCTCGAGGGCCTGTGGCTTTGGACCAAGCGCGAAGTCTTCATCGATCTGTTCAATTACTGGCTGAAGATTTTCGCCGTCGCCTTCGGCATGGGCGTCGTGTCCGGTATCGTGATGTCCTACCAGTTCGGCACCAACTGGGCAGTGTTCTCCGATAAGACGGGTCCGGTGCTCGGGCCGCTGATGGCCTATGAAGTTCTCACCGCGTTTTTTCTCGAAGCGGGTTTTCTCGGCGTCATGCTGTTCGGGCTCAATCGCGTCGGCGAACGGCTGCATTTCTTCGCAACGCTGATGGTCGCACTCGGCACGCTGGTGTCGGCGTTCTGGATTCTGTCCGCCAATTCGTGGATGCAGACGCCCGCTGGTTACGCGCTCAACGCCAGCGGCCAGTATGTCGCCGCCGACTGGTTCAAGCTGATCTTCAATCCGTCGTTCCCCTATCGACTCGTTCACATGGTGCTGGCGGCATACCTGACGACGGCTCTTGTCGTCGGCGCGGTCGGTGCCTGGCATCTGTTGAAGAACTCACGGCGCGAAGGCCCGCGCGTGATGTTCTCGATGGCGATGTGGATGGTGGCGCTCGTCGCGCCAATCCAGATTTTCGCGGGCGACCAACACGGCCTCAACACGCTCGAACATCAGCCGGTGAAAGTCATGGCGATGGAAGGCCACTTCCAGAGTCACCAGAATGGCGCGCCTTTGATCCTGTTCGGATGGCCCGACCAGGCTGCCGGTGAAATGAAATTCTCGCTGGAGATTCCGAAGGCATCGTCGCTCATTCTCAAACATTCGTTGGACGCGCCGCTGAAAGGCCTCGACACCGTGCCGCGCGCCGACTGGCCGAACGTGCCGCTCGTGTTCTGGTCGTTCCGTATCATGGTCGGTATCGGCTTTCTGATGCTGGGATTGGGACTGCTCAGCCTGTTCGCGCGCTGGCGCGGCACACTCTACAAATCGAAACTGCTGCATCGCTACGCGCTGGCAATGGGGCCAGCGGGATTCGTCGCGGTGCTCGCGGGCTGGTTCACGACCGAAGTCGGACGCCAGCCGTACACGATCTACGGATTGCTGCGCACGGCTGACTCCGCTTCACCGCTTGCGGCCCCCGCCGTCGCCTCGTCTCTGATCGCGTTCATCATCGTCTATTTCATCGTGTTCGGCATGGGCGTGTATTACATCCTCCGCCTGATGAGCGCGCCGCCGCATCAGGACGAAAAAGGTCCGCGCGACAACGTGCCTGCGCGCGCCGCCGGTATCACGCCGGGCACGCTTAGCGGATTGGGGTGAGCAGATGATCGTCATCGACATCGCAACGGTCTTTGCCTTCGTCATCGCCTTCGCCGTGTTCATGTACATCGTGATGGACGGCTTCGACCTCGGCCTCGGCATCCTCTATCCGTTCTTTCCCAAAAAGAGCGACCGCAACGTCATCATGAATTCTGTCGCGCCGGTGTGGGACGGCAACGAGACCTGGCTCGTGCTCGGCGGCGGCGGATTGTTCGCCGCATTTCCGCTGGCCTATGCGGTCTTGATGCCGGCGATCTACACGCCGATCATCGCGATGCTGATCGGCCTGATTTTTCGCGGCGTCGCGTTCGAGTTTCGCTGGCGCACGACGCGCGACCGCAATCTGTGGGACCACGCCTTTATCGGCGGCTCC
>BFBZ01000244.1_pt1 | contig 64200 bp, 65 predicted proteins | sample 1888401 | NCBI WGS metagenome assembly BFBZ01 (sample SAMD00112614, study PRJDB3348) | symbiont metagenome | host: Chara braunii
CGCCAGCGCGCTTCGCCTGGTGCCGGATGAGCCATCGGTGCTGTCGAACCTCGGCCTGTCCTACGCGCTCTCCAAGCAATTGCCGCTGGCGGAGACGACACTGCGGCGCGCCGCGGCTCAGCCGAGCGCCGAGCCGAAGGTGCGCCAGAACCTCGCGCTGGTGGTCGGCTTGCAAGGCCGGCTTCCAGAGGCGGAGATGATCGCGCGCGGCGATCTGTCGCCCGATGAGGCTGCCGCCAACGTTGCAACGCTGCGGCAGATGCTCGCCCAGAGCAACGGTGGGAAGCAGCTCAACCGCAAATCGGTGCTGGCGTCGCCGACCGGCTCTTGAATCCTACTTGCTGACGATCGGGGCGTTCGGCGAGCTGTCCTGCGTGGCCATCACGCGGATCGCCGCAGGTCCCAGAATGATGACGAACAGCACCGGCAGGAAGAACAGGATCATCGGCACGGTGAGCTTGGGCGGCAGGGCTGCCGCCATCTTTTCGGCTTCAGCCATGCGCATGTCGCGGTTTTCCTGCGCCATGACTCGCAGGGTCTGCGCGAGCGGTGTGCCGTAACGTTCCGCCTGCTGGAGCGCCATGCAGACGGACTTTACGCCTTCGAGGTCGGTGCGCTTGGCAAGGTTTTCGTAAGCCTGCTTGCGGTCCGGCAGATATGACAGCTCCGCGGTGGTAAGCGTGAGCTCTTCCGCAAGCGGAATCGACTGCGAGCCGATTTCGTCGGAGACCTTCTTGAACGCGGCCTCGATCGACATGCCGGATTCGACGCAGATCAGCATCAGATCGAGCGCGTCCGGGAACGCGCGACGGATCGAAAGCTGGCGTTTGGCGATACGATTTTTCAGAAACAGGAACGGCGCCTGCATGCCGCCATAGGCTGCGCCAAGGCAGAGCGCGATCTTCACCATAGGCGGCTGATTAAGCTCGACCACCACGAACAGATAGAACGCCGCCATCATGATCGCGGCGACCGGCGCGATCATGCGGAAGAACAGGAAGGCGACGTAAGGCGCGTGGCCGCGGTAACCTGCTTGCACGAGCTTCTCGCGCGCTTCCTCCTGAGCGAGCCACTTGCTCAGGTTGAACTGCTCGACCACCCGCTGCATGTACTGTTTGGGCGACTGGCGCAGCGCGATCTTTTCTTTCTCGCCACGGGCCATCCGCTCGCGTTCGCGCTGGCGTATCCTCTCCCGTTCGACCGAGACGGCCTTCATGCGATTGCCGAGCTTGTCGGTCGAAAGCATCGGCATGGTAAGCGTCAGCACCGTCGCAATGGCTGCGACCGCCGCGAACAGCGCGGTCAGGTTCTTTACGTTTTGCAGCCAATCGACCAGGCTCGAGAACATAGACTCACGTCCTAGAAGTCGAAGTTGATCATTTTCTTCATGACGAACACGCCGGTGGTCATCCACATTAGGCAACCGGCGATCATGATGCGCCCGAGGTCGGTGCTCCAAAGCAGGCTGATGTAGTCCGGGCTGGTCACGTACACGAGGAAGCCGACCGCGATCGGCAGCGATCCGATGATGGTCGCGGAGGCCTTGGCTTCCATCGACATGGCCTGAATCTTGGCCTTCATCTTCTTGCGGTCGCGCAGCACGCGCGACAAATTGCCAAGAGCTTCGGAGAGATTGCCGCCCGCTTTCTGTTGGATCGAGATGACAATGCCGAAGAAGTTGGCTTCGGGCAGCGGCATGCGCTCGTAGAGTTTCCCGCAGGCTTCGCCGATCGGCATGCCGATGGTTTGCGTCTCGACGATCGCCCGGAATTCTCCCTTTGCGGGTTCTGGCGCCTCGAGTGCGATGATCTTCAAGCTGTCGAGCAACGGCAGGCCCGACTTGATGCCACGGACGATAACGTCCACCGCATCAGGAAATGCTTTGAGGAACTTGTTTTCGCGGCGCTTGCGCAGGAATTTCAGCGCCCACAAGGGAAAGCCGAAACCGCCGGCGAATCCCAGCGCAACCGCTGCAAGCAGGCTGCGGCTGAGGAGGAGCGTCATGACGAACGCGAACACACCAAAGCTGCCGGCAACTATCATGAACTTCTGCTTGGTCCAATCCAGACCGGCTTGCTCGATCTTGGCCTGGAGCGGCAGGTTCTTCGACTTCTGGCTCTTGGCGTCGAGGTCCTTGAGCGACTCCTCAACTTGCTCGCGGCGCGACTTCTGAACGCGGCTGGTCCTCGCCGCAACCGGCTCGGAGCGCGCGACGCTGGCGCGCCGCCGCTCAATGTTGCGTTCGCCGGACAGGAGCGGATAGAGGAACACCCAGGCCACGCCGCCGATGGCGACCGCCACCAGGAAGAAGAGGGCGAGTTGCTGCATTGTCATGTGCTTATCGTCCTGCTGGTGCGGCAATCACCTCGGACGCGTCCAGCGCGGCGGCGAGGCGCTTCTCTTCACCGTAGTAGCGCGCGCGCTCCCAGAATTTGGGCCGGCCGATGCCGGTCGAACGATGGTGGCCGATCAGGTTGCCGTCGGCGTCCTCGCCGGTCAAATCGTAGATAAACAAGTCCTGCGTGATTATGACGTCGCCTTCGAGGCCCACCACTTCAGTGATGTGCGTGATCTTGCGCGAGCCGTCGCGCAGACGCGCCGCCTGCACCACCACATCCACCGAAGCCACGATCATTTCGCGGATGGTCTTCGAGGGCAGCGAATAGCCGCCCATGGTGATCATGGATTCGATACGAGATAGCGCTTCGCGTGGCGTGTTGGCGTGCAGCGTGCCCATCGAACCATCGTGGCCCGTGTTCATCGCTTGCAACAGGTCGAACGCCTCGGGTCCGCGGACTTCGCCGACGATGATGCGTTCAGGACGCATACGGAGACAGTTCTTGACCAGATCACGCATGGTGACCTGGCCTTCACCTTCGATGTTCGGTGGGCGCGTTTCGAGGCGGACCACGTGGGGCTGCTGGAGCTGCAACTCGGCGGCGTCTTCGCAGGTGATGATGCGCTCGTCGTCGTCGATGAACTGCGTGAGGCAATTCAACAGGGTGGTTTTGCCGGAGCCGGTACCGCCGGAGACAATCGTGTTCACGCGGCAACGGCCGAGAACCTTGAGCACCTCGGCGCCTTCGTGCGTGATCGTGCCAAATTTGACGAGCTGATCGAGCGTCAGCTTGTCTTTTTTAAACTTACGAATGGTGAGCGCTGGGCCATCGAGCGCGAGCGGTGGCGCGATGACGTTGACGCGTGAGCCGTCCGGCAAACGCGCGTCGCAGATCGGCGAGCTTTCGTCGACGCGGCGGCCGACCTGGCTGACGATGCGTTGGCAGATGTTCAGAAGCTGCTGATTATCGCGGAAGCGGATGCCGGTCTTTTGGATCTTGCCTTTGACTTCGATGTAGACCGTGCCGGCGCTGTTCACCATGATGTCGGCGATGTCGTCGCGCGCGAGCAGCGGCTCCAGAGGGCCATAGCCGAGGACGTCGTTGCAGATGTCGTCGAGCAGCTCCTCCTGCTCCGAGATCGACATCACGATGTTCTTGATCGCGATGATCTCGTTGACGATGTCGCGGATTTCCTCGCGTGCGGCCTCCGCATCGAGACGTGCGAGTTGGGCGAGATCGATCGCCTCGATCAGAGCACCGAAAACGGTGCCTTTGGTCTCGTAGTAGCTCTCCGATCGTCGCGTGTCGGTGGCCATCGCCGGCGCAGTTGCGCGGTTTGGCGTCGCCGGCGCGGACACCAGCGGCGCTCCAAGACCTGCCGACGGCATCGGCGCGCGGCCGTCCCCCATCGGCATGGGGGGCGGAGGCGCCGCCGCCGGACGCGGCGCTGGCGCTGCCGCCGGTGCCCCCGGCCGGATGTCGTTGCTGCTACGCTTGCCGAACACGGACAATGTTCCTGATTACGACTTCCTGCCCAGGAGCTTTCCGAGCAGTGGCGTGAAGAGGCCGCCTTTCGCCTTCTTGGTTTCCGCACGTCCGGTCACGAGCTGCGCGAGCTGGCGGAAGGTTTCCGCGGTGCGATGGCTCTTGGATACCTCGGCGATCATCTGGCCGTTGTTGGCGGCGGCGCCGAAAATTTGCGGCTCGAACGGGATGACCGCCACCGGATCGTCCTCGAGCGCCTTGGCGAAGTCTGCCGGCTTGATCTCCGGGCGCTTCGGCACACCGACCTGGTTGAGCAGATAATACGGCCGATGATCGTTGACCCGAGCGCCGCGCAGATAGTCAAACAGGTTTTTGGCGTTACGCAGATTGGCCAGATCGGGCGAGGCGACGATCAGGATTTCGTCGGCGCTCACCAGCGTGCGCTGGGTCCAGCCGTTCCAGGCGTGCGGCACGTCGAGAATGACGCAAGGCATGGTCGCACGCAGGGAGTCGAAGATCGCGTCGAATGCCTCGGCGCCGAAATCATAGACGCGATCGAGCGTCGCCGGCGCGGCGAGCAGGCTCAGATGGTCGGTGCACTTCGACAGCAGGCGATCGACAAAGGCGGTGTCGACGCGGTCCGGCGAGAACACCGCGTCAGCGATGCCCTGAGGCGGGTCCTGGTTGTAGTCGAGGCCGGCCGTGCCGAACGCAAGATCGAGATCGGTGACGACGGAATCGAGCGATAGGTCCCGCGCGGTCGCCCAAGCGATATTGTGCGCGATGGTCGATGCGCCGACGCCGCCCTTGGCGCCGACGACTGCGACGATGCGGCCCACCGGCTTTGCATCCGGCGCGGAGAACAGACCGCAGATCGAGCGAACCACATCGATCGTGGTGATCGGCGCGATCATGTAGTCGCTGACGCCGCGGCGGACCAGCTCGCGATAGAGCGCGACGTCGTTGGTGCGGCCGATGACGACGACGCGTGTACCGGCGTCGCAGAACTCAGCGAGTGCATCGAGTCCGGAGAGGATGGCGTCGCTGCGTCCTTCGGACTCCAGCACGATCACGTTGGGGGTTGGCGACGAGCGATAGGCTTCAGTGGCGGCCGCGACGCCGCCCATCTGGATTTTCAGATGCGCCTTGCCCAGCCGGCGATCTTCACCGGCCGCTTGAATCGAAGCCGCGGTTTCGACGGTTTCGCAGAATGCCTGGACCGAAACACGCGGCGCCGGCGCGATGTGCTCATCGCGATTCGCCGCCTCAGCCGGCGCGGCTTCTTCCTCGGAGGTCTGGAGTGCCTGTCTGATCATTTGCCCAGATCGCTAATCGTGCCTTTGTTGGTATCCGGATAGGTCGTCGCCGGAGATTCGCCCTTGCGCCATTTCTCGGCGCCGTAGGTGCGCTTGGCTTGATAGATGGGCGTTTCGGCGCGCGGCTGTACGAGGTCGTGCGGATTGTCGACCATAGCCGCGAGGTTGCGCTGCGTCGCGCAGCCGAGGTTGTAGTAGGGGCGATTCTCAAAGTGATCCGGATCGTTCGCCGGTCCGAGGTCCTTCGGCCACAGGCCGCAGGGGCCGGCGTCGGCGCGAACCACGGGGTAATTGAGCCTGATGGCCGGGAGCTTCACGTCTGCCGCCTGATACGGGCGTATGCCGATGCCGTGTCTGGGAATGCCCGTGCTTGTGAGGATCGACAGCACCTGCCTCATCGTGTCGAGCGCGGCGCGATCGTTCACGCCTCCGACCGGACGGTCGATCGTGACGCCGGCAGTCGCCTCGCGGCGCCAGGTCTGCGCAAACGCAAGCACCTCGGCGCGCTGCGTAGGCGTAAGGCCGCCGCGGCCGGCGCCGACGAACAACTCCAGTGTGCGATCCTTCTCGCCGATCGTGATCGGATGACGCTGGCGATAGTCCGCGGGGGGGACTGAGCCGGTGGTGTCGCGCTCGGTCGTCATCGTGCAAGCGCCAACGCTGGCGGCAAGGCTTGTCAGCAGCAGGCCGCGGACGAGCCAGTGGTGCCCGCGACGTGCGCCGATCGCTTTGGATGTGCTGTACATCGGTCGTTTCCCTGTCGCGTCCATCAGTCCAGAATGAAGCCGATCGTGCCGCGATAAGGTCCCGACGTGTTCGGGTTCTTCGCATCCGGCGCGCCATAGAGGCGGTTGAAGCGTCCGAGCAGCGTGCCGGACGGATCGTTGGCGTCGACGAAGCCGTCATCAGGCCGCGACAGGTCCTTCTGCGCCACGGCGCGGACGACATACGGCGTCACCATCACCATCAACTCAGTCTGGCGGTTGACGTAGTCGCGGCTCTTGAACAGCGCGCCCAGAACCGGAACGTTCATCAGTCCGGGCAGGCCATTGAGCTGTTGCTTGGTCTGCTCTTGGATCATGCCGGCCATCGCGAGCGTGCCGCCCGACGGAATTTCAATCGTGGTCTCGGCGCGGCGGGTCTTGATCGACGGAATGGTCTGGGTCTGCGTCTGGGTCGCGGAGAGCGCTTGCACCAGAGTCAGCGCGTTGTCGTTGGAGAGCTCCGATACCTCGGTCAGGACCTTGAGACTGATACGGCCTTCCGACAGCACGACCGGCGTGAAGTTCAGACCGACACCGAACTTCTTGAACTGGATCTGGGTTTGGCAGTTCCGGGTCGAGGGGTCGCAGGTGTAGCCGGAGGGAATCGGAAATTCGCCGCCCGCCGTGAAATTCGCAGATTCACCGGAGATCGCGGTCAAGTTCGGCTCGGCGAGCGTGCGAATCACGCCGGCGCGCTCCATCGCGCGCAGCGTCGCAGACATGCCTTTCCATGAGGCGGTGATGTTGTTGGAGTTCAGTGCGGAGCCAAGCGCCGGAAACGGGTTGGTGTTCGTGAAATCGAGAACGGTCGAGCCGTAATTGGCGCTGCCGTTGAGATCGATACCGAGTTGTTTGATGACATCGCGCTGCACTTCAGCGACGGTGACGCGAAGCTGAACCTGATCGCGGCCGCGCACAGTGAGACCATTGACGACCTTGTTGCCGTCGCCGGCCAGGCGGGCGGCGAGATCGTAGATCTGCTGCGCTTCGCCAGGTGCCGAAACCCAGCCCGACAGCACGATGCCGTCGGCGATGCCTTCGATCCTGATGTCGTAGTCCGGAAAGAGACGTTTCACCGCAGCGCGCATGCCATTGAGATCGCGCGTCACGGCGATATCGAAGCCTGCGATCTGCCGGCCTTCGGAGTCGAAGAAGAAGATGTTGGTCTGGCCGACTGCAACGCCGATGATATAGGCGCGCCGCGCAGTGCGGATGACCGCGTTGGCATATTTCGGATCGCCGACCAGAACGTCTTTCACGTCGCGGGGGAGGTCCACGATCGCCGTCTTGCCGACGCCGAGCGGAAGGAACCGCGTCGCCGCATCACCCGAGATGGTGATCGTCTGTGTGGTGATCTGAGCAGCTGGTTCGGCGGTCCGTGCCGGCTGCGTGCTGCTTATCATGACGAACAGCGCCGCAATCATTGCGGTGCGGAAGAGCGTCGCGTTCGTCATGTGCTTTACCCCCTCGAGTCTCATTTCGAACTCGTACTGACGCCGTAGCGAACTGTGGCGATGCCGGTTTTGCTGCTGTTGTCTTCCTTCGGCGGCAACTCCGCGGACTGGCCGGCGTCGAGCAGGCTGCGCAACGCGAGCGACAGGATTCCGTTCTGACGGGCCTGCGCCAGCGTCTCGGCTTGGCGCGGCGTGAGCTCGATCGTCGCGGTCTTGCCGACGACGACACGCTGGCCGTTCTTTTCCTCGACCGTCTGGTCGATCGCGAGCACACGGACGTTGGCGAGGATGGTCTCGCTGACCGGCTGCTCGGCCTGCTTGCTGTCGCGGTCCGGACGCTTGGACAGGATCACGTCGACGCGGTCATTCGGCAGGATGAAGCCGCCCGCGCCGGTTTCCGGCGAGATTTCGGTCGAAACCGCGCGCATGCCGGACGGCAGAATCGCGGCCATGAAGCCTGCGGCGCCGTTGGCTTTGACGAGCTTGGCCTCGCGGATCGGCTCGCCGGCGGTGAAAGGAGCGCGCGTGATCGAGCCGGACAGATCGTCGATCGCGTTCGGACGGTCTTTCTTGAGAACGTAGCTGTTGCCGGAGGTCGCGGCCGGCCACGCCTGCCACTCGAAATCCTGCGCAGTGACCGCGGTGCCCATGGCGATGTCCGTCTTGGCGATCAGGACATCGACGGTTTCGAGTTGTGCAACCGGCGGCGGTGGCGGCGGCTCTTTCTTCTCCTCACCGCTGGTGACGAGGTATGCAGCAAGGCCGCCCGCGACCAGGGCCACACCGAGCACGACAAAACGCGCACCTTTCATAACACCGAACTCACTCTGTTGCGGGGTGGGGCCCGCTGCGCTTTTCAAAGCGCTGTGGGCTGTCCCCGCACACTTAAGTAACCACTGCGGCGCAAGAGCCGATCGAGCTGGATTTCAGCAGGCAAAGGTCAATTCGTGGTTAACGGCGCGTATCTAAATGCGGTTAAAAATGTATTGCGTAAAAAAGGCGCTCGAAGCGAGCGCCTGTCCGCGAGCAAATCGCTCGAAGAACTACTGGAAGGCCTTCATCCAGATCGTTTCGGGGTAGACGAGGAGAGCGGCGGCCGCGAGCGCGATGCCATAAGGCACGCCGCCGTCGAGCTTGTGGAGGCGCTTGACCCATTCCTGCTTCTCAATTGCGTCCGGCAGCGGCATCGTGCGGAAGCGGATTATCATGAGCGTCAATACGCCGCCGAAGATTGAGGCGTAGAGCAGATATTCCATCAGATGATCGAAGCCGAGCCACAGCGCGATTGCGGCCGCGAGCTTGGCGTCGCCTCCGCCGATCCAGCCGCACGCGAAGAACACAAAAGTCACGGCCAGAACAGCGGTTGCGGCGCCCAGATGCAAGAGCACGTCGTGCGGGCTCATTCCGCTCCAATACGCGAGCGCAAAGAAACCGCCGATCAGGATGAACGACACCCGGTTGGAAATGGTCATCGTGAAGAGGTCGCTCGAGGCCGCGAACGCCATCATCGCCGGAAAGAGCAAAAGCCGAGCGGCGTCGGTCATCAGCATGGGTGCGTCCTTCGCGCGAGCCTGAAAAGCGTCAGAAACCGGCATGGATACTAGCTGCGCGACGGTTTCGGCTTGGTTATCACGGATCCCAAAAATGTATCCGCGTCCGTCGAGCTTCTCGGCGGACGCGGATCCAGGACCAGGCTTTCCGCCCGATAAATTTGCCGACCGGCTTACTTGAGCGCGGTTTCGATCGAGGTGAATGTGTTGAAGAGCTTGGTGCCGATACCCATGACAGTCGCGATGATGGCAACCGAAATGCCGGCGGCGATCAGACCGTATTCGATGGCGGTGGCGCCTTGTTCGTCGTGCAGGAAGCGGATGAGCGTGGTCATTGAAGTCTCCCGTTATCGTCTCCGGTGTTCCGGGGACACATGAGAGATACCGGTCAAGATTGAAGGGCTGGTAAGATGGAACCCTCGCATTTATCCGTATTTTCCCTGACGCATTTATCAGTATTTTCCCTGACAAATGTCACAATCGGTGATGCTTGCGCAGGAAGACCGGTCGAATGGCGCGGCGGCGGGCACGGCTACGCTAGGGCAGAAAATCAAAAGGCTCCGGCGTATGCCGGAGCCTTTCGTATCAGAAGTCAGACGATCGCTTACTTGAGCGCGGTCTGAATCGAAGTGAAGGTGTTGAACAGCTTGGTGCCGATGCCCTGCACAACCGCGATGATGGCAACCGAGATGCCGGCGGCGATGAGGCCGTACTCGATGGCGGTCGCGCCAGATTCGTCCTTCACGAAACGCGAAACGAGGTTCTTCATTTGAGGCTCCTTACCCAATGATCCACACGTGGCTGTCTGAGCTGGCCGGAGGATCGTTGTGCCCGACCGTTCCGAACCGTGATGCAAACCTAACAGCGCGGTCTTGCGGTGGAGTTAACTCGATCAATGAAATGCGGTGCTTTCTCGTGGAATGCACGTGTGGTTAAAAATGGATTGAACCGCATTTTAGATACAGCCTCTGCAATTTGCGCCGCCATAATACCGTGCGATCGATGTGAGATCGGAGCGGCGCTGCGTGCCGAGAAGTTACCGCGCGCCGTTTGAAGCAAGTTTGACGGAAATTGCGAACGCGCGGTCTTTGCACTTCATTCACCAATCTCTCACATCATCATCCGTACGAGTTGTGGTACGTGTGTGGAGTGTTCTCGTGCGTCTCGATCGGCTGGCCCGCGTCGCCGCGTGTTCCGTTTTGCTCGGCATCGCCGCGCCTGCATACGCCACCGATCCCGCTCCGACGGGTGCGGTCGGAGAGACGATCGCCGTCTATCTCGATCAGTCCCGCGTACTGAAGTTGCCGGAGCGCACGGCAACGCTGGTCGTCGGAAACCCGCTGATTGCCGACGTTTCCGTGCAGACCGGCAACGTGCTGGTGTTGACCGGCAAGGGTTACGGCACGACCAATCTGATTGCGCTCGATCGAAACGGTGCGCTCCTGATGGAGCACCCGGTTCAGGTGCAGGGGCCGAGCGATAACGTCGTGGCGGTTTATCGCGGCGTCGAGCGCGAGTCCTATAGCTGCACGCCGGATTGCAGCCGTCGCATCATGCTGGGCGACACGCAAACCTATTTCACGTCCAACATGAGCCAGCTTACGACGATGAATGCCCAGGTGCAGGCCAGCGGCGGGCCCGGACCAAGGTAGCGCCGTCATCCGTCGGCGAGCCGGCGTCCAAATTTATCGGCTTGGTTAGCGGTTCCTGAATTCCATCGCCGTTGTTTTCGATGGGCTGAGAAACATTTCAACAACGCCTGTTTGCTAAAACGCCGTTCTCTCCGGCGGATGAGCCGCCGCCAGCGCAGGGCTCGGCCATGATTGGGAACATGCAATCGAAGCTGTTCGAACGCATCAAATGCGTGACGCGACGCTTTGCACGTCAGAAAGACGGTGCGGCCGCCGTCGAGTTCGCGCTGGTCGCCGCGCCATTCCTCGCGATGGTGTTCGCCATCATGGAAACGGCGCTCATCTTCTTCGGGGGACAGGCGCTTGAAACCGCCGCAGCCGATAGCGCGCGTCTCATCATGACGGGGCAAGCGCAAACACAAAGCTTCGACCAGGTTGCGTTCAAGAACGCGGTTTGCGGAAAGATCTACGGCCTGTTTGATTGTCAGGGCGGTTTGGTCGTCGACGTCAGAACCTACGCGTCGTTCGCAAGCGCCAACACCGGGAAGCCGATCACCAACGGCGTTGCGGACCTGACCGCGAACTATGCGCCGGGAGGCCCGGGCGACATTGTTGTTGTGCGCCTGATGTATCAGTGGCCGGTCTACGTCTCGCTTCTCGGTCTGAATCTCTCGGACAACGGCTCCAACCGTCTTCTGTTGGCGACCGCCGCGTTCCGCAACGAACCCTATTCGAATTGAGGTCTGGGATGAAAAACCTCGTTCAGATCATTGATCGGCTCACGCATCTTGCGAACCGGTTGCGCCACGATGAGCGTGGCGTCTCCGCCATCGAATTCGCGATGCTGCTGCCGTTGATGCTGACGATGTATCTCGGCTCGGTGGAGATTTCGCAGGGCGTCAGCGCAAGCCGGAAGGTGACACTGACGACGCGAACCGTAGCGGATCTGGTCTCGCAGGTGTCGAGCATCAACAACACCGATATGAGCAACTCTCTCAACGCCGCCGCGACCGTGATGGCGCCTTACTCCAGCTCGAACCTCAAGGTCGTGCTGTCGAGCGTGACCATCGATTCGACCGGAAAGGCGACGGTGGCCTGGAGCGAGACGCTCAACGGCACCGCGCGCGCGAAGGGCTCGTCGGTGACGCTGCCGACGGCGCTTAACATCCCGAATTCGTCGTTGATCTTCAGCGAGGTGCAGTACGCCTACACCCCGACGATCGGCTACATCATCAGCGGCACGCTGACGCTGAAGGATCAGATCTACATGCGTCCGCGCCTGTCGGACTCGGTGACGCGCGTCAATTCCTGACGCGCGTTATGGGATCGGCAGCGCGGTCGTCGACTTGATCCGCTCCATCGCGAAACGCGACGTCACGTTCTTCAGCGGGACCGTCCCGATTAGCTTCTTGTAGAACGTGTCGTAGCCCTGGATGTCCGGCACCACGACGCGGAGCATGTAGTCGACGTCGCCGGCCATGCGATGAAACTCCATCACCTCCGGCATCGCGCTGACCGTCTCGGCGAACTTCGACAGCCAATCCTGGGAGTGGTCGCCGGTCTCGATCGAGACGAACACGGTGATGCCGAGGCCGATCTTTCCTGGATCGACCAGCGCAACGCGCTTGGTGATCACGCCGTCGGCTTCCAGGCGTTGAATTCGCTTCCAGCATGGTGTCGAGGATAGGCCGACGCGGCTGCCGATTTCGGCGACCGAGAGCGAGGCGTCGTCCTGCACGACCTTGAGGATCTTTCGGTCGATAGCGTCCATTCTCAAAAACCTCCAAAAAGGAGAGGAAGTCGTTTGTGGGGGTTGGTAGATATAGTATTTTCTTCTTTTTTAAGTTCCATACTGTCAATACATAGAAAAATATTCTATTTCAAGGGAAATCGAATTCCGGGGCCTCGGGCCCCGAAAGTTTCTCGGGAGCCTTCCAAAATGTCCGCGTTAAAGACCGTCGCGTTCGTCCCCGTCATCCGCCGCGTCCTTGCTGCCGCGGCGCTGTCGCTCGCCTTTGCTCTGCCCGCCGCGGCCGACCAGGCGAAGCCGCAAGCGACGCCTCTTGTGAGCGTGGATTGGCTGAAGGCGAACCTGTCCGATCCGGCGGTGGTCGTGCTCGACATCCGCTCGGCGATCGACGGCGGCGGTGCGGAGGCTTACGCGGCCGGCCACATCCCTGGCGCAGTCCACAGCGACTACGACAAGGCCGGCTGGCGTGTCACCCGCAACGGTGTGCCGTTCATGGTGCCGACCACGGCCGAGCTCGAGAAGCTGATCGGCGAGACCGGCATCGACGAGGACAACCACGTGGTCATCGTTCCCGCGGGCGTGCATGCGAGCGACTTCGGCTCGGCGGCGCGCATTTACTGGACGCTCAAGCTCGTCGGCCATCCCAGCGTGTCGATCCTCGACGGCGGCGTCGCGGCCTGGAAGGCCGCGGGCAATCAGATCGAGACCGGCGTGAACAAGCCGCAGGCCAAGATTTTCACCGCAACGCTCGACACGCGTTCGCTCGCCGAAGTCGCTGAGGTCGAGAAGCTGGTTCAGAACGGCGGCGCGACGCTGCTCGACGGTCGCCCGGAGCGTTTCTTCGCGGGCAAAGAGAAGGCCACGGCCTCCAAGGCTTACGGCCACATCCCGCGCGCGGTGAACATCGACAGCGCGACGTTCTACGATCCTTCGACCAACAAGCTGCGTCCGCAGGCGGAGCTTGAGAAGATCGCGGCGTCGCTGCCGGCCGGCCCTGTGGTGAGCTACTGCAACACGGGTCACTGGGCTTCGACCAACTGGTTCGTGCTGTCCGAGATCCTCGGCCGGCCCGATGTGCGGCTCTACAGCGGCTCGATGGTCGAATGGACCAACGACGAGCGCCGCCCGATCGAGTCCACGCGCACCCGTCTCGACGACCTGAAAAAGGCGCTGGGTCTCGGTTCCTAAACCTCCAATCTTGACGCTCGGGCTGGGCGTCAGCCACATACGCTCATGAGCATCGCAGCGACCCAACCCGCGGCCGAAGCGCCGCGCCTCGACTGGCCGTTCCTCACCTTCGCGGTGCTGGCGACGGCCATTCTGGTTGCGCTGGTGCTGGTGGACGGCCAGCGTGCCTCCGCTGCGCTGCTGGTGCTGGGCTTCGCGCTCGGTGTTGCGTTCCTGAAAACCGAATTCAGCTTCACGGCGTCCTGGCGGCGCTTCATCGTGAAGGGGCAACCAGACGGTTTGCTCGGCGGGCTGCTGCTGATCGCGATTGCGGCGCTTGTCATCGTGCCGGTGACGGCGCTGATGCCGGGCAGCTTCGGTGGCGCGATTGCGCCGCTCGGCCCTTCGCTGATCGTCGGTGCCTTCGTGTTCGGCATCGGCATGCAACTCGCCAACGGCTGCGGCTCCGGCACGCTCTACACGATGGGCGGCGGTTCGGGCCGCATGATCGTGACGCTCGCATTCTTCATCATCGGCAGCGTGATCGGCAGCTTGCACTTGCCGTGGTTCCTGGCGCTCGGCGGCATCGATCCGGTGCTGGCGAAGGACTATTTCGGCGCGTGGGGCGGATTGGCGGTGACGCTCGCCTCCATCGTTGCGATGGCGTGGATAACCATGGCGATCGCGCGCAGGCGCGGTGCGGCGGTGAGACTGCCCCGCAACATCTTGATCGGCGCGGTCATCATCGGCTTGCTCTGCATCGCGGTCTTCATCGCGGGCGGCCATCCCTGGAGCGTGACCTTCGGCTTCACGCTTTGGGGCGCCAAGATCGCGAATACGCTTGGGTTCAACATCGCCGCCGCCGAATTCTGGCAGTGGCCGGGTCCGAAATACGCGCTCGGCAATTCGGTGCTCTCCGACACGTCGAGCCTCGTCGATTTCGGTATGATCTTCGGCGCGACGGCTGCGGCTGCCGCGAAGCACAAATTCGCCCGCGCGGCTTGGCCGCCTGCGATGTCGCTGCTTGCGGCCGCTGTCGGCGGTCTGCTGATGGGGTGGGGCGCGCGCCTCGGTTTCGGCTGCAACATCGGCGCCTTCATCGGCGGCGTGTCGTCCGGCTCGCTGCACGGCTGGATCTGGTTCGGCGCAGCTCTCGCGGGCTGCACCATCGGCATCCGTCTGCGGCCGCTGTTCGGCCTGTCGCGCGAGTGACGCTGATGCGGATCGCCTACGTCATCGTGTTTCTGGTTGGCTTCGGCGCTTTGGTGTTCGATCACCTGTCGTCGCCGTCGATTGGCCGCCCGGTGTCGCCGGAAGACTTCGCGGGCGCCTGCGCGCCTTGCGGCGCGCCGTGCCCGTCCACGCAGAAGAAATAATCTAGCCGTGCTTGGCTAGGAATGCGTCGACTTCGGCGCGCTTCGGCGCGCCCATGCTGCCGCCGAACCGCGTGCATTTAAGACCCGCCGCAGCCGCGCCCAGCCGCATCGACGTGACCATGTCGCGGCCTTCGGCAACACCCAGCGCGAAGCCGGCATGGAACACGTCGCCCGCCGCCAGTGTGTCGACTGCGTCGATCTTGAACACCGGCATAGTCTTGAGCGCGCCGCCCTCAATGTAGATGACGTCACCCGGCCCGTTGCTCACGGCAAGGAAGCCTTTCACGCGCGGCTTCATGCGTTCGAGGCCCTTCGCGAGATCGTCGATCTTCGTCGTCTCGCGCAGACATTCCGATGAGAAGATCACATGGGTTGCAAGGCCGAACAGCGGATCGTCTTCGGCGGTCGGCCGGTCGGCGTCGAGCACGATAGCGATGCCGCGCTTATGCGCGGCCTCGACGATCGGGCGGACGTAGGCTGGAAAACGGTTGTCGGCGAGAAGAAGCGACATGCCCGCAACCATCGCATCCGGATTGGTGACTCGCGCTTCTTCGATCTGCGGATCGCGATAGGTCACGATCATCCGCTCTCCAGTCGCGTCGACCATGATGCCGGAGACTGGTGCGGTCGCGCCATTCACGCGCACGATGCCTGACGTGCCGACGCCTTCGTGGTTCATCTGTGAGACGAGCGTGTTGCTCACCTGATCCGACGGGTCGCCGAGCGGCCCGGAGTAATGCGCATTCGCGCCGAGCCGCGCCAGCGCAATCGCGGCATTCACCGCGCAGCCGCCGGCCACGATCGTCATCTGATTGGTCATGGCCTTCGCGCCGGGCGCCGGAATCTGCGCGACCTTGAAGACGATGTCCTGCACCGCGATCCCGGCGCAGAGGATTGTCGGTGCGCTAGAAGATGTCACCGTCGCTCTCCACCCACGAGCGGATGATGTGATGCGCGATCGCGACATGCGGCGGCGTGGTGAGGCCGTCGGGATGCTTGCGCATCAGCATCGAGGCCAACTCGTCCTTGCTGAACCAGCGCGCACCCTCGAGTTCCGTGCGGTCGACGGTGAGATCGTCGTTCAGCGCCTCGGCGTGACAGCCGATCATCAGCGACATCGGGAACGGCCACGGCTGCGAGAACAGATATTTCACGCGGCCGCATTTGACGCCGGCTTCCTCCAGCGTTTCGCGGCGCACGGCATCCTCGATGGCCTCGCCCGGCTCAACGAAGCCCGCGAGGCACGACCACATGGTGGCGGCAAAGCGGCCCGAGCGTCCGAGCAGCGCCTTGTCGCCACGCACGGCGAGCATAATGACGACCGGGTCGGTGCGCGGGAAGTGCTCGGCCTTGCAGGCCGGGCAAATGCGCTTCCATCCGGCGTCGACCATATCGGTCGGAGTACCGCAGTTCGAGCAGAAACGATGGCGTGCGTGCCAGTGCAGCATCGCCTTGGCTTCGGCAAGCGGCGGCAGGTGATCGCCCGCCACCATGCCGCGGATGGCGATGGAGCGCAGGTCGATGATCTCGAGATTGCTGCGCTCTTTCAGCTTCTCGGCGTTCGCCTGCGTGATGCCGATGCCGAAGCGCGCCGCGCCGCCGAATAGGCCAAGGAACACTTGCTCCGTCACCGGTCCCAATTCTCGGATCTCGGCCGGTGAGAAGTCCGGATCGTGCACTTCGCCGCCGGTCTTCTTCAGAACGATCAACTCGCCGCCGATCACATAGGCGGCAGCATTTGGCGCGTTGAATTGTTCGTTGAGCCACGCCTTATCGAGTCGCCGTTCGGCGACGCGGTCGATGCGGCTTTCGGTGTAACCGAGATGGGGCTTGGGGCCGAGGTCGTAGCGGGGCACGGGCGGAGATTGGAGCGGGAGGGAGAGTCGGTCAAGGAGCCTTGAGGGTCAGCTTTTCGCGCAGCGGCGCGAGCACCGCCGGCAAATCCGCCGTGTCATAGGCGATCGGAGGAACCGCGCCCCACACCGGCTTCGGCCAAGCGGCGTCGCCGCGCTTTCTGGCGATGACATGGACATGAAGCTGCGGGACCACGTTGCCGAGCGCCGCCGTGTTGATCTTGTCGCAATCGGTGAGTTCCTTCAGCACGCGCCCGGCGGCGGCGATTTCCGTCATGAGCTGCGCCTGCTCGACATATTCGAGGTCGGTGATCTCGCTCGCTCCGGCCCGCCGCGGCACCAGCAGCAACCACGGATAGTTGGCGTCGTTGATCAGCAGCACGCGGGACAGCGGCAGATCGCCCACCGGCACCGTGTCGCGTTTCAGGGTGGGATCGAGCTTCCACTGGAAGTCCTTGGGATCAGGCAGCATTTTGGCTTTTGAAACCTCGGTGTTTTGCGAGGAAAGCTAGCACGGCGGCGGGAGCTTCGGCTTGCTTTCTGCCCCCTTTGGCCCGATATAGAACCCGGGAGGTTGGCGGTGGACGAGCCACTCGCCAACCGGGTCAGGTCCGGAAGGAAGCAGCCCTAACGAGCCCGGTTCGGGTCGTTGTCAGCCTCCCACCCAATTCCTCGACACCGTATTGGGGACGCGGCGAATCGGTAGCCACGATGAATGACGCCACGACCCCCGACCGCAACGCTGCGCCTGGCCTCGACCTCGGGGCGGGCGCTGATGCGTCCTACCGGGTGTTGGCGCGCAAATACCGTCCGGCGAGCTTCGACGATCTGATCGGCCAGGACGCCATGGTGCGCACGGTCTCGAACGCGTTCGAGACTGGCCGCATTCCGCAGGCCTGGATCCTCACCGGCGTGCGTGGTGTGGGCAAGACCACCACCGCGCGCATCCTGGCGCGCGCGCTCAACTACGAACTGCCCGACGGCTCGGTGAAGGGCCCGACCATCAACATGCCGGTGCTCGGCATCCACGATCAGGCGATCATGGAGAGCCGCCACATCGACGTGATCGAGATGGACGCCGCTTCCCACAACGGTGTGGACGACGTCCGCCAGATCAACGACGCCGTGCGCTACGCGCCGGTGAACGCACGCTACAAGGTCTACATCCTCGACGAAGTCCACATGCTCTCGACGGCGGCGTTCAACGCGCTGCTGAAAACGCTGGAAGAGCCGCCGCCGCACGCCAAGTTCATTTTTGCGACGACCGAGATCCGCAAAGTTCCGGTGACGGTGCTGTCGCGCTGCCAGCGCTTCGACCTGCGGCGGGTCGAAGGCTCGGTGTTGGTGAAGCATCTCGAAGGCATCGCAAAGAAGGAAGGCATCGAGACGGAGCCCGAGGCGCTGGCGCTGATCGCCCGCGCTGCGGAAGGTTCGGTGCGTGATTCGCTCTCGCTGCTCGATCAGGCGATCGCTCACGCGGCCGGCTCGGTGCGCGCGGAAGACGTGCGCAGCATGCTGGGCCTCGCGGACCGCACGCGCGTCATCGACCTGTTCGAAGCGCTGATGAAGGGTGACGTAGCGGCGGCGCTGGCCGAGTTGCGCGACCAGTATGATTCGGGCGCGGACCCATCCGTGGTGCTGTCCGATCTCGCCGAGTTCACCCATTTCGTGACGCGCGTGAAGGTCGTTCCTGTGGTGGCCGACGACGTCGCGCTGAGCGAAGCCGAGCGTACGCGTGGCCGGGCGCTGGCGACGACGCTTTCGACGCGGGTTCTTTCGCGCACCTGGCAGATGCTGCTTAAGGGCATCGGCGAGGTGCAAGCGGCGGGCAAGCCGATTGCCGCTGCGGAAATGGTTCTGGTGCGGATCGCCTATGCAGCCGATCTGCCGACCCCGGACGAGGTGATCCGCTCGCTCGATGCCAATGGCGATGGCGGCGGTGGAGGCGGGGCGCGTGCCGCAGCAGGCGGCGGTAACGGCGGTGGCGCGCGTGCGGTATCGACCAGCACGATGGCGGTCGGCGCGCCGACCACGGCTCCGACGGCGCAACGTGTCGCAAATGGTCCTCGCATGGCGCTGGCGCCGCAACCAGCTACCAGTCCTGCGCCGCAGCCCGCACAAGCGCTGCCGACCATTGCCATCAACACATTCGAGCAATTGGTCGCTCTTGCCGGTGAGAAGCGCGATATCCAGATGAAGATGGCGCTCCAGCGCGACGTGCGGCTGGTGCGCTGCGAGGACGGCAAGCTCGAAATCGCGTTGGAACCGAGCGCCCAGCGTTCGTTCGTCAACGAATTGTCGCGCAAGCTCCAGCAATGGACCGGCCGTCAGTGGGTGGTCGTCATCTCGCGCGAGCAGGGCGCTCCGACGCTGAGGGCGGTGGCTGACGCGAAGCAGGCCGAGCTTGAGGTCGGTGTGCAGTCTGACCCGCTGGTGAAGGCGGTGCTGGAGAAGTTTCCCGGCGCACAGATCGTGCGGGTGCGCGGGCAGGGCGATGCGGCTGCGCCGCCCCCCGCTGCGATCGAAGCGCTGCCGCCCGCGGAAGAGGATGCGCCCAGCGACGACGACGGGTTCGGCGAAAACTGGGTTCGCGACGACGGCAACGATTGAGGGTGACCGATGGTCGACATCATGGGCCTGATGAAACAGGCCGGCCAGATGCAGGCGAAAATGCAGGAGATGCAGGCCGAGCTCGACAATATCGAGGTCGAAGGCACGGCAGGCGGCGGTCTCGTCACCGTGAAACTCTCCGCCAAGGGTGACATGAAGGGCGTGAAGATCGACGGCTCGCTGATGAAGCCCGAGGAAGCTGAAATCCTCGAGGATCTGCTGGTGACGGCGCACGCCGACGCGCGCCGCAAGGCTGAAGGCGTGATGCAGGAGAAGATGCAGGCCATGACTGGCGGCCTGAAGCTGCCTCCGGGCCTCAAGCTGCCGTTCTGATCGCAACTCCATGGCCAAAGCCACAGCCGGTCCTGAGATCGAGCGCCTGATCCAGTTGCTCGCGCGCCTGCCGGGCCTTGGCCCGCGCTCGGCGCGCCGCGCCGCGCTGCATCTCATCAAGAAGCGCGAACAGCTCATGGCGCCGCTGGAGGCCGCGCTCGCGACCGCGATCGAGAAGATTCAGGTCTGCAAAACCTGCGGCAACATCGACACTGCGAATCCCTGCACCGTCTGCACCGATCCGCGCCGCGACTCCGGCACCATCGTCGTGGTGGCGGATGTCGCCGATCTCTGGGCGCTGGAGCGCGCAGAGGTGATCAACGCGCGCTATCATGTGCTGGGCGGCACTCTCTCGCCGCTCGACGGCGTCGGCCCGCAGGACCTGACGATCGACGCGCTGGTGTCGCGCGCCCACGATCCGGCGGTGAAGGAAGTGATCCTCGCGCTCAACGCCACGGTCGATGGGCAGACCACGGCGCATTACATCACTGACCTGTTGCACAACGCGAATGTTGCCGTCACGCGGTTGGCCCACGGCGTGCCGGTCGGCGGCGAGTTGGATTATCTGGACGAGGGGACTTTGACGGCCGCGATCCGCAGCCGCACCCCGATCTGAGATCAGTCGTCGCCCGCGACGATCTTCGCAGGGCCGAGCGTCTGGAAGTGGCCCTTCACCTGAAGCCACCACAACAGCAGCATGCTTGGAATGGCCGTTCCCGCGCTGATGACGAAGAACAGCACCCAGCCGGCCTCCTTCGCCACATAGCCGGTGCCCGCCGAGAGATAGGTGCGGCCGACGGCAGCCAGTGCCGTGAGCAGCGCAAACTGCGTTGCGGTGTGCAGCGGCGATTGGCAGAGCGACGAGAGATACGCGACGAAGATCACCGTGCCGATCGCGCCGGTGAAGTTCTCCGCGATGATACACGCGGTCAGCGCCCACGGATTGGCGCCTTGGGTCGCGAGCCACACGAACACGAAGTTCGAGGCGAATTGCAGGAACGCGCCGATCCACAGGCACGTCACCAGCGGATAGGCGCGCGCAACAAAACCGCCGGCAAAGCCGCCGATCAGGGTTGCAGCGAGGCCGACACCCTTCACGATGTTGGCGTAGTCGGTACGGGTGAAGCCCATGTCGATGACGAACGGTGTCGTCATTGCGCCCGCGAAGGCGTCGCAGAGCTTGTAGAGCACGACAAAGACCAGCGCGAGGACAGCCATGTCGCGCAGCAGGAATTCGGAGAATGCGCTGTAAGCGGCAACGCCGATGCGGGTGTTGAGAGCGCCTGTGACGGCACGCTTCAAGAACCGCGGGCCGAGATTCCAATGGCTCACGTCCGGTTTCTGCGCCTGCCAGTCGCTCTCCGTCACCTCCGAGCGCTTCGGCTCGGTCGCGAGCAGTGTCGTCACGAGGCCGATGCCGCAGAGCGCGGCCATGACGGCATATCCGAGCGACCAGGCGGCGTCCTTGCCGGTGCCGAGCAATTCAAAACCGCTGACCACGTAAAGCGCGCCCGCAGTCGAGATCAGCATGCCGATGCGGTAGGCCGCGACGTAGGACGCCATGCCGGCGGCCTGTTCGCTCTTATCGAGGCTCTCGACGCGGAAGGCGTCGATCAGGATGTCCTGGGTGGCAGAGGCAGTGGCGACAAGCAGCGCCGCGCCTGCCACGATCGCCAGCGGCGTGTAGAGCGGGTTCGACAGCGCGAGAATGAGGATCGCCGCCATCAGCATGAGCTGTGACAGCGCGAGCCAGCCGCGCCGCCGGCCGAGCAGCTTCGAAAGAATCGGCACGTCGAGCGCGTCGACCACGGGCGCCCAAAGGAACTTGATCGTGTAGGGCGTGCCGACCAGCGTGAACAGGCCAATGGTGCCGAGATCGACGCCGACCTCACGCATCCACACCGATAGCGTCGATGAGGACAGCGCCAGCGGCAGGCCGGCAGAGAAGCCGAGGAACAGGACGATCAGCACGCGCGGTTGGAGATAGACTGCGACCGTGTCGCGCCACGAGGCCTGCGTGGCCGACGAAGAGGACGAGGCGGTCCCCTGACGTTCCGATGTCACCGCCATCAGAACTCGCCCGCTTGAATCTTGCGCACCGGAGCGGGGATCACGTTCGAACGGTCAGGCTCTTCGTCGCCGACCTCGACCTGCGTGATGCGTCCCCCGCGCGATTCGATCTTCTCGACCGAGATGATCGCCTGCCGGATATCCTCACCCGACTGGTTGAAATGGGTTTGCAGCTTGCGCACGCGGTCGCCGAGCAAGCCTACGTCCTTGAGCAGCCGCCCGACCTCCGTCTGGATCTGGTCGGCGGCCTCGCGCATCCGCGCATCCTTGCGGATGTGTTGCACCAATTGGACAGTCGCCATCAGCAGCATGGGTGACACCAGCACGACGCGGGCGCGATAGGCCTTCTGCACCACGTCGTCGAACTCATCGACCAGCTCGGCGTAAATCGATTCCGACGGTACGAACATCAGCGCGGTTTCGTAGGTCTCGCCGGGGATCAGATATTTCTCGGCGATGTCTGAAATATGCTTGCTCACGTCGGTGCGCAGCCGCGTCGCCGCGGCGCGGCGTTCGTCTTCGGCTTTTGCCTCGCGAAAGGCGGTGACGCCTTCCAGCGGAAATTTCGCGTCGATCACCAGCGAGCGCTTGTCGAGCAGGAACACGCAGCAGTCCGGCCGCTTGCCGTTGGTCAGCGTGAACTGGAAGTCGTAGGAGTCCTTCGGCAATGCGTCCTGGATGATCGCTTCCATCCGGCCCTGGCCGAAGGCGCCGCGCGTCTGCTTGTTCGAGAGCACGCTCTGTAGCGACGTCACCTGCGAGGCGAGGTCGGTGATGTTCTTCTGGGCGCTGTCGATGACGGCGAGCCGCTCGTTCAGCTTCGCCAGATGCTCGGTGGTGTGCTGGCGCGAATGCTCCATCGACTGGCCGAGCCGGTGCGTCACCGCATCGAGCCGCTCGGTGATGCCGTGCTGGAGCTGTGCCTGCGCCTTGCCCAGGAGCTCGCCCATCTGCTGCACGCGCGCGCCAAGCTCGGCGATGCGCGCCTCCGCCGCCGGGTCCGCGACCGGGCCGGCCGGAGCGCGCTGGCGGGTCAACAGGACCACGAGCGCGGCGACGCCAAGGCCTGCCAGCAGGCCTGCGGCGGCAATGAGCAAGGGGTCAGTCATGCCCCGCTTCTAGCGCGATTCTCGGGCAGAACAAAGGACGAACAATTGACCCTTGGTGTCCGAACAATTAAATCGCGCGCATGGCTATTCGTGAAATTCTGATCTTGCCGGACAAGCGGCTGCGCCTCGTTTCCAAGCCGGTGGAAAAGGTCGACGCAGCGACCAAAAAGCTGGTCGAGGACATGTTCGAGACCATGTACGACGCGCCCGGAATCGGGCTCGCCGCCATCCAGATCGGCGAGGCGAAACGGGTCGTCACCATCGACGTGTCGAAGGAGGACGATGAGGAGCACCGGCAGGTGTTCATCAACCCGGAGATCGTCGCCAAGACCGAGGACACCAACGTCCACGAGGAGGGCTGCCTCTCGATCCCGGAGTACTACGAGGAGGTCACGCGGCCGGCCGGCGTGACCGTGCGTTATATGGACATCGACGGCAAGCAGCAGCAGATCGAGGCGACTGGCCTGCTCGCGACCTGCCTCCAGCACGAGATCGACCACCTCAACGGTGTGCTGTTCATCGACCACATCTCCAAGCTGAAGCGCGACCGGGTGGTCAAGAAATTCGAGAAGGCCGCGAAGCTCGGCAAGCCGATCACGCGCAGCTCGGAGAAAGCCGAGAAGGCTGAGTAGTGACGAACTCTATCCCGGCCTCATGCTGAGGAGCGGGCGAAGCCCGCGTCTCGAAGCATGGGGCCGCCCCATCCTTCGAGACGCGGGCTGCGCCCGCTCCTCAGGATGAGGCGGAGCAGGCGCCCTAGGGCGCGTTAGGAAGGCAATGCCGCTTCGGCTGATCTTCATGGGCACGCCCGATTTCGCGGTGCCGACGATGCTTGAGCTTGCGGGCCGCGGGCATGAGATCGTCGCGGTCTATACGCGCGCGCCGAAGCCCGCCGGTCGGCGCGGGCTGGAGCTTCAGCCGACGCCGGTGGAGCGCGAAGCGCGGAAGCTCGGCCTGAAGGTGCTGACGCCGGCGTCCTTGAAGAAGGAAGACGAGCAAGCGGCCTTCGCGGCGCATGGCGCCGACGCAGCGGTGGTTGTCGCTTACGGGCTCATTCTGCCGAAAGCAATCCTCGATGCCGTGCCGCTCGGCTGCTTCAACGTCCATGCGTCGCTGTTGCCCCGTTGGCGTGGCGCGGCGCCGATTCAGCGCGCCATCATGGCGGGCGATGCGGAAAGTGGCGTCACCATCATGAAGATGGACGTCGGCCTCGACACCGGCGATATGGCGATGATCGAGCGCATGCCGATCGGTGCGGATATGACCGCAGGCGAGTTGCACGACGCGCTCTCGCAGATGGGGGCGCGCCTGATGCCGACGGCATTGAGCGCACTCGAACGCGGCACGCTGCAATTTACGCCACAGCCGGATGCGGGCGTGACTTACGCTGCCAAGATCGAGAAGGGCGAGACACGCATCGACTGGCGTAAACCCTGGAACGAAGTCCACAACCACATCCGCGGCCTCTCGCCGTTCCCCGGCGCATGGTGCGAGTTGAACGGTGAGCGCGTGAAGGTGCTACGCACGACGAAGGGCGAGGGCAGCGGTGCGTCGGGCTCGGTGCTCGACGACAAGCTGACGATCGCATGCGGCGAAGGCGCGGTGCGCATTGTCGAACTGCAGAAGGCTGGCTCCAAGGCGATGAAGGCCGACGAATTTCTGCGCGGTACGCCGCTCGCGCACGGCGCGGTTTTGGCCTGACCATGCCGCGCTACAAGATTCTCATCGAATACGACGGCACGCCGTTCTTTGGCTGGCAATGGCAAGACACGTTGCCGTCGGTGCAGGGCGCACTCGTTCATGCGATTCAATCGTTCACCGGCGAGCGGGTGATGGTGCAGGGCGCTGGCCGTACTGATGCAGGCGTCCATGCGCTCGGGCAGGTCGCGCATTTCGATCTGACGAAGGACTACGAAACCGATACGGTGCGCGATGCACTTAACGCGCATCTGCGGCCGCATCCGGTCGCGGTGCTGTCGGCGGAGAAAGTCGCGGCGGATTTCGACGCGCGCCGCTCGGCATTGCGACGGCACTATCTCTATCGCATCGCCAACCGTCGGCCCGATCTGGCGCTCGACCGCCTCCGCGCGTGGCGTGTACCGCGCCGCCTCGATGTCGATGCGATGCACGCGGCGGCGCAGCGTCTCGTCGGCAAGCACGATTTCACCACGTTCCGCTCGACCGAGTGCCAGGCGAAATCGCCGGAGAAGACGCTCGACAAGCTCGACGTCTCGCGCGCCGGCGACGAGGTGCATATCGTCGCGGTGGCGCGCTCGTTCCTGCACAATCAGGTGCGCTCGATGGTCGGCACGCTGGTGCCGGTCGGCGACGGGAAATGGACGGCGGATGACGTGTCGCGCATCCTCGCCGCGCGTGACCGCGCCGCCTGCGGCCAAGTGGCGCCGCCCGAGGGGCTCTATCTCGTCAAAGTGGATTATTGAGGCGGGGCTTCAGCCGAAATACTTGTCGAGGATGCGGCGATAGACCGCCGTGAGCTGCGTCAGGTCTGCGACCGGCACCTGCTCGTCGATGGCGTGCATCGTCTGTCCGACGAGACCGAACTCCACCACGGGGCAATAGTCCTTGATGAAACGCGCGTCGGACGTTCCGCCGGACGATGAGAGCTTGGGTTTTCGGCCCGTCACCTCGGCGATGGTGCTGACGACGGCTTCCGTGAACGCGCTCGGCTTCGTGTAGAACACATCCGCGTTCGATGGCTCCCAGTCGATGCGCCAGCGCACTTTGTCGCCAGCCGCTGCCGCTGCGCGCTTCTCGACCAGCGCTTTGAGCGACGCATAGTTGTGACAGTCATTGAAGCGGATGTTGAAGCGCGCCCGCGCCTCGCCGGGAATCAGATTTACCGTCGGATTGCCGATGTCGATGGAGGTGAACTCCAGGTTCGACGGATCGAAATGATCGCTGCCCTTGTCGAGTGGCTCGTCCATCAACGCGGTCATCAGCTTGACGAGCCCGCGCACCGGATTGTCGGCGCGGTGCGGATAGGCGACATGGCCCTGCTTGCCGCTGATCACCAGCACGCCGTTCTGCGAGCCGCGCCGGCCGAGCTTGATCGTGTCACCGAGGATGTCGACGTTGCCCGGTTCGCCGAGGATGCAGTGATCGAACTTCTCGCCGCGCTCCGCAGCCCACTTCAGCAGCTTGATCGTGCCGTTGACCGCGATGCCCTCTTCGTCGCCGGTGATGAGGAACGAGATCGAACCCTTCGGCTTGCCTCCGTTCGCTGCGAGATAATCCAGCGCCGCCGCGACCTTGCAGGCGATCGCGCCCTTCATGTCCACCGCGCCGCGTCCGAACAGCACGCCGTCCGCGACGTCGCCTGCGAACGGCGCATGCGACCACGACTTCGGATCGCCGGAGGGCACCACGTCGGTGTGGCCCGCGAACATGAGATGTGGAGCGGTAGTGCCGATGCGCGCATAAAGGTTCTCGACGTCGGCAGCCCCAGGCTCCGAGAACGTCATGCGGTGGACGGTGAAGCCCGCGCCCTTGAGCACGGTTTCGAGATAGGCGAGCGCGCCGCCTTCGGCCGGCGTGACCGACGGGCAGCGCAGGAGATCGCGGGCGAGGATGACGGGATCGGAGCCGGGCCTGTTCATAGGCCCGGCTTTAGCGTCCGGCGTGTAGCGCCGTCAATGCGCGGGCCTTAGTGCCCGGGCTGTGGCGCGATCGGGTCGGGACCGTACTTGTTCGGGCCGACCGTGCCGCGCAGGCAGCCAAGCTCGACAAAGCCCCACAAGCTGAGCGCGAGGCCGACCAGCGACAGCAGCATGCTCACCGAGGTTTGTTCACCGGCATCGTAGGCCGAGTAGGCACTGCCGCCGCTCAGGAACGCCGGGATGACGTAGAAGATCACGAGCCACCAGCCTGGCTTGTCGCGATCATGCAGCCGTTTGATACCGACGAAAATGCCCGACACGATCATCGCGATGTAGCCGATGGCGCCGATGATCCATCCCAGAACCGGGATGATGAACAAGAGCCCAAGGACGATCGAGAGGATCACGTAAGCAAGAACCGCGAGCCAGAATTTTCCGCGGTTGATGCGGCCTTGAAAACTGAACAGCAGATTCATCAAATTCATTGTTCAACCCCCAGCGAAAGCGATTGCCCTGGGGGAAATCTATCCTGTCCCGCAAAGCTGATAAAGGCCAAGGCGGTACCGGAGAGTGCAGCGGATTGGAAAGATTCTGAACCTGCGTTCACACGGCTCAAGCGCAACTGTGTCGCGCTGCACCGCAATTAATCTCTCAGCAACTCATTGATGCTCGTCTTCGAGCGCGTCTTCTCATCGACGCGCTTTACGATGACGGCGCAATAGAGGTTCGGGCCCGGCTGGCCGTTCGGCAGCGGCTTGCCCGGCAGCGTGCCGGACACGACGACGGAATAGGGCGGCACCTCGCCCCGGAAGGTCTCGCCGGTCGCGCGGTCGATGATGGTGGTCGAGGCGCCGAGATAAACGCCCATCGAAAGCACAGAGCCCTCGCGCACGACCACGCCTTCGGCGACTTCGGCGCGCGCGCCGATGAAGCAGTTGTCCTCGATGATGACCGGTCCGGCCTGCAACGGCTCCAGCACGCCGCCGATGCCCGCGCCGCCGGAGAGGTGACAGTTCTTGCCGATCTGCGCGCAGGAGCCGACGGTCGCCCAGGTGTCGACCATCGTGCCGCTGTCGACGTAAGCGCCGAGGTTCACGAACGACGGCATCAGGATCACGTTCGGCGCGATGTAGGCCGAGCGGCGCACCACCGAACCCGGCACCGAGCGGAAGCCGGCTTCCTTGAAGCGCTTGTCGTCCCAGCCTTCGAACTTGGTCGGGACCTTGTCCCACCAGGCCGAGCCGCCGGCCGCGCCCGCGATCTGCCCGTTGTCGCTCAGGCGGAATGACAGCAGCACGGCCTTCTTGAGCCACTGGTTGACCGTCCACGCGCCGTTGCCGCCGCGCTCGGCGACGCGGGCCTTGCCGCTGTCGAGCAGGTTCAGCGCGGTTTCAACCGCGTCGCGCACCGAGCCCTTGGTGGCGGGCGTGACGTCGTTGCGCTTCTCGAAGGCGTCGTCGATGGTCTTGGCGAGATCGGCGTGGGACATGAATTTCCTCGTTTTGCCGCGGTTTTGTCGGGCGGCGGCGAGGTTGTGTCAAGCGCGCCGGGGCGTGATTTCCCTCAGGAATTCCGTCAAATCCTCGGTCACATGGTGGACATGCGGGGCTTCGCGGCCCTCCAGCTCCCAGCCCTCGCGGACGATCTGGCGGGTCTTGGGCGGCACCACCAGCACGGTGGTCATGCCGAGCTGGTGCGGTACCTCGAGGTTGCGGGCAAGATCCTCGAACATGGCGGCCTTCTGCGGGTCGACGCCGTGCTTCTTGAGGAAGCGGTCATAGACCAGCGGCTTCGGCTTGGGCTCGAGGTCGGCCGCGGCGATGTCGAACACGTCCTCGAAATGCTTGTCGATGTCGAGCCGCTTCATCACCGCCTCGGCGTGCTTGCGCGTGCCGTTGGTGAGAATGAGCTTGCGGCCGGGCAGGCGCTCGAGCGCATCGCCGAGCGTCGGGTTCGGGATCAGTGGCGAGTGGTCGATCTCGTGGACGTATGCGAGGAAGTCGTCCGGCTTCATGTTGTGCTCGGCCATCAGTCCGCGCATCGTCGTGCCGTAGCGCTTGTAGAAATCCTTCTGGACCTTGAAGGCGTCCTCGGGGGTGACCTTGAGGAAGTCCGATACGAAAGCGCGAATGCGATCGTCGATCTGCTGCCAGAGATTCGTGTCTGGCGGATACAGCGTGTTGTCGAGATCGAAAACCCAGGTCTCGACCGCGGCGAACCCGCGGGAACTTTTCAGCATCGTTGAACTCACTTGAACCGTACTGTGGTGCCCGCTTTCCCTGGCACGTCCACGCTGGCGAATCCAGCGGAGGTGAGGCCCTGGCCGGCGCAATCCTTGTGATCGTAGAGCTCGAATTTGACATTTCTGGTGCAGAGCACCGTCGAGCCGCCCCAGGACACTGGCCCGTCGCCGCGTTTGACGACCTGGCCGTCGCTGCCGATCGCCTCGCCGAAGCTGTAGACGCGGCGTGGCTGGCCCTTCATGTCGGGCCGCAAACATTTGCCCGGCTCGACGCGATACCAGCCGCGCGTCGTCACCGTGCCCTTGTCTTCGGTTCCGAGCGCGGCCATCACCGGATGGCTGGTCTCGTTGCACCAAATGAAGCCGCCGCCATCCGGCTTCTGCGCCGCGGCGATCAGCACGTCGAAGAAATCCGAGCGGCCCGCGGCGGTGTTGCCGAGTTTGTTGTCTTGCAGGAACTGAAGCAGCACGGCATCGGTCTTCGCGCCGCGGATGCCGTCGATCGGTGTGGCGTCGTAGCCCGCGATCGTCAGCAGGCGCTGGATCGCGGCGTCGCGCGCCTGATCGTCGGTATATTCCGACTCCTCGGCGAGATAGATCGTCGGGCCCTTCTCACTCTCCGACGGTTTCGCCTGTGTGAAGCGCGCGAGCGATTGGCCGGGCCGGCTGCAAGTGCGCGCGGCCGCGAGCACGAAATTGTTCTTCTCGATGCAGAAGTCGGCATGGCCGCCTTGCGGCAGCGGCGAAGCGCCGTAGACCGCGAGCGCGCGGGCGTGAACATAGAGCGCCTCGTACTCCACCTCGCCTTGCATCACGGTGCGGCACTGACCGGGATCGATACGGAACCAGCCACGCGTCGCGGTTGCGCCCTTGTCGTCGACGCCAAGCGCGGCCTCCACGACGTAGCTCATGCGGTTGCAGATTTGCAGATCGGCGTGGGCCGGGGAGGCGAGCGCCCACAGTGCCACGCCTGTGGCCGCAGCCTGCATCGCCCATCTGATGGTGGTTCGAATCGTCATGCGAATCGCTCGCACTGAATAACACGAGTTTGCTAGGTTGGTGTGGCAACAGGAAGAAGAGGAATTCATGACCGCCGTGACGCTGGCCCAGGCCAACCGCATCATCGAAGCCATTTTGAAGCGCGGGGCCGAGCTGAATTGCCGTCCGATCAGCGCCGTGGTGGTCGAGCCCGGCTGCATCGTGAAGGCGTTCCAGAAGGAGGACGGCTCCTCGATGATCCGGTTCGAAATGGCTTACGGAAAGGCCTATGCGGCGCTGGCGCTCGGCCGGAATTCGAAGCTCGTGCGGGTGCGCAACGAGGAGAAGCCGATCTTCATGCGCTACCTGATTGCGGCGAGCGACGACAAGATTTTCCCGGAGGGCGGCGGCATGCTGATCCGTGACGAGCATGGCGACGTGATCGGCGCGGTGGGCGTCACCGGCGACACCGAGGATCGCGACGAGGAACTCGCCGCGCATGGCATCCATGCGGTGGGTCTCAAGACCGACGACGACTGCAAGGACATGGGCCGCCGCGTCAACGTGCGGCAGACCAAATAAATCGTTTTGGTTGGAAGATCAGTTCCGACAAACTACCCGCAACAAGAAAAGGAGAAGGACTTTTCGAACTGCACTGGCCGTCTCGTCATCAACAAGGCCAGGCCCATAAAATGAAAAACGGCTCTCAGGGTCGAACGGAGGAAATACAGCAATGCGTCGGTTGGCAATTCTGCTTGGCGCGATGGTTGTTACGGTGTCTGTTCCCGCGCGCGCCGAATATCCCGACAAGCCGGTGCGGATCGTCGTGCCGGTCGCGGCGGGCGGCGGCGTCGATGTGATGGCGCGGCTCCTCGCGCAGAAGCTGAGCGAGCGCTGGTCGCAACAGTTCGTGGCTGAGAACCGTCCCGGCGCCGCGGGCATCATCGGTAGCAAGGCGGTGATCTCTTCGCCGCCGGATGGCGCGACGCTCCTCTACACGCCGAGCAGCCTGTCGCTCACCGTCGTCGTCAACAAGACGCCGCCCTATGACGTGAGCAAGGATTTCACACCGATCGTCAACGTCGCTATCAGCCCCTATGCGCTGGTCGTGCATCCGTCGGTGCCGGCGAAGAACCTGAAAGAGTTCATCGACTACGCCAAGGCCAACCCCGGCAAGCTGAACTTCGGCTCCGCCGGCGTCGGCAGCGCATCGCACCTCGCGGCGGAACTGCTCAAGACCCGCGCGGGCATTCAGATGACGCATGTGCCCAACAAGGGCATGAACCCGGCGCTGATCGATCTGATGGCCAATCAGGTCCAGGTGCTGTTCGCGAGCGTGCCGGGCATGCTGTCGGAGAAATCCGAGCGCATCCGTCCGATCGCGATGGCGGAGAAGAAACGCTCGGCGCTGATGCCGGACATGCCGACCATGAGCGAATCCGGCCTGCCGGATTTCGAGGTCGGCAACTGGGCCGGTCTCCTTGGTCCTGCGGGCATGGACCCTGCGGTGGTCAAGAAGCTGCACGATGAAATCATCGCAATCCTGAAGACGCAGGACATGCAGGATCGCATCAAGATCCTCGGCTTTGATGTGATCGCGGGCAGCCCCGAGCAATTCTCCGCTCAGTTGCGCGAGGATATCGTGCGCTGGGGCGACGTCGTGAAACGCGCCAACATCGTCAACTGAAGGCGATCAATAAACCCGGTTCTGTGGCGGCTGGTTGTCGATCAGCACGCGCTTGACGTTCTGCCACGCCGAGCGGAACAGGAACGCGGAGGCCTGCCGCGTCACGCCCGCGATGTGCGGCGTGAGCAGAATGCGGCTCGCGCCTTCGCCTTTGAGCGTGAGCAGCGGATTGTCCGCGGGCGGCGGCTCGGTCGAATAGACATCGACCGCCGCGCCGCCGATCCGGCCTTCGGTGAGGGCGGCCGCGAGCGCCGCCTCATCGACCACGCCACCGCGCGCCGCCTGGATCAGCACGGCGTCCTTTTTCATCATCGCGAGCTCGCGTGTGCCGATCAGGTTCTGCGTCTCCGGCATCAGCGGGACGTGCAGCGACACCACATCGGCGGTGGTGAGCAGTTCTTGGAGCGAGTTCATGCGCGTCGCTGTACCAGCGATCTGCGCGGGAGCCGCCGGATCGAAATAGCAGATGCGGCAACCCATCGCCTCGAACGCCTTCGCGACCGCACGGCCGATGGTGCCGAAGCCGACGAGGCCGACCAGCAGCCCTTCAATGCCCGCCAGATTGTCCGCGATCATCCGAGTGCGGAATTTGACGTAGTTGCCGTTCTTGATCTCGGCGTCCGACCACGCCATGCGCCGCAGCAGCGCCGAGGCTGCCGTCACCGCATATTCCGCGACCGCGCTGTTGCTGCCGCCCGCGACATTTGCCACGGGGATGCCGAGCTTCGTCAGCGCGGCCTGATCGAGCCGGTCCACGCCAGCGCCTGTCACCTGCACAAGCTTCAAGGACGTTCCTTCGAACAGCGAAGGCGCAAGCTTCGGCCCAACGGCGGGAATCACCAGCGCCGCGCTTTGCTTCATCAGCGCCGGCACCTCGGCATCGGCGGGGTCGTGGTAGGCGACCTCGAAGCCTGCCGGCGGCATGGCATCGACGCGCGCGAAGTCGGCTTCGGGGCGAAGGACGAGAACACGATGGGACATTGGATTCCGGTCAGAAGCTGGGGAATTCGGTGGTGCCCTTGGTGACGTCGGGCTCCGCGAAGAAGCACAGCAGCACCAGTGGCTCGGTGCCGGTGTTGCGTGTCATGTGCTTTTCATTGGGCGGGATCAGGACGATATCGCCCGGCTTGATCGGGATCTCGCCGCTCTCGGCGACCGTCGTGCCGGTGCCTTGCAGCACGTAGATGCACTCCTCGAAGCCGTGATGCATGTGCGGGCCGCGCGGCTTGTCGCCGGGCTGCGGCACCGCAAGCGTGGCGATGCGGAACGATACCTTCGAGCCGATCGCGCCCGACACCGGCTCGAGCGAGGTGCGGCCGGGCAGGCCGAGCTTCTTCGCTTCGGACTGTTTGAGGAGCCGCGCCATCAGCCGACCTGCCGCAGTTGCCGGATCTCGGCGGTGCCGCCCTGCACCGCCTCGAGCTGGTTGAAGATCTCGCGCGCCTCTTTCGCGATAGCGTCCGCGATGTCGGTCAGCATCTTCACACCCTTCGCGGCGGTCGCGTGCTGCGGGCTGCCGAACCAGCCGGTCGGCGCGATCGAGCGGATGTCGGTCAGCACCGGCTGATAGCTGCGCGTGCGGCGCAGCTTGTCCATCTTGTGGCCGTGGCTGTGGTCGGACGAGTAGTCGATGCGGTCGAGATGCACCAGCTCCGGCCGGTTCGCCAGCACGGCCAGCGCTTCGATCTCGCCCCCATGCGTGAGGCCGTTGCACGAGTGGCCGTAAAGCTCCTCGGCGACGTAGCACGCCTGCACGGTGAGCACGCTCATGCCGTGGTCGCGGTGCAGCGATTCCGCTGCGATGGCGAGCGAAGGGATGTTGCCCTCGTGCCAGTTCACGATCAGGAGTTCTTTCGCGCCATGGTTGGCGGTGGAGACGCAGGTCTCCTTCACCACGCGCATGTAGGTGTCAGGCGTCAGCGTGATGGTGCCCTCGAATGGCGCGTGCATCGGCGTCACGCCGAACGGCGTGTTCGGCAGCACGAGGCCGTCCATGCGCTCGGCGACCGCGTGGCTGATGACATTGGCTGCGAGCGTGTCGGTGCCGGTCGGCAGATGCGGCCCGTGCTGCTCGACGCTGCCGCACGGCAGAATCACCAGCGGGTTCTTCTTGAGCTGACCCGCGATCTCCGGCTGCGTGAGGTCGTAGAAGTAGCGGCTAGGCAACATGGGGCGTCTTCTCCGCGAGCTTCTTGTTGGCGTCGGCGATCACTTCGCCGATCTTCACCGCCTGGCCCTTGCGATCGATCGAGCGCAGCGCCGCGTTGACGACCGCGAGCGCGACGTTGCCGTTCCTCGCGTTCAGCTCGTTGGATTTTCCGCTGCGGCAGCTTTCCGCGAACATCTCAAGCTCAGCGCGGAACATATCGCTCTCGGGCACCTTGATCTCTTCGCGCTTGGCGTATCCGTCCTTGCCGCGCTGGATGTAGAGCATCGAGCTCTGGTGCAGCAGGTGCGGCGTATCCCAGGTGCCGAAGTCGATCTCGTAGTGCATCAACCCCTTGGAGCCGAACACGCGCACCGCGAACACGCCGGGCGAGGTCCAGCACGAGCCGACATAGGCGATCTTGCCGTCGGCGAAGCGGATGAGCGTCATTGACTGATCGTCCACCTCGGCGCCGACCGGAGACAGCTTCGACGCCATCGAGCTCGCCTCGACGATCTCGCCGCCGAGGAAATGCACGACATCGAACTGATGGATCGCGAGCTGCGACAGCGGGCCGCCTGGCGCGCGGTCCTTGTACCAGCGCCAGGTTTTCGGCGTCAGCTCCAGCGCGCGCTCGTTGGAGAAATTCGCCTCGATGAAGGCAACGCGGCCGAGTTCGCCGCGGTCGATCGCCTCGCGGATCAGGCGGAAGCCCGCCATCAGCCGCGCGCTGTGGCCGACCGTGACCGTCACGCCATACGTCTTCTCCAGGCTCTCGATCTCGAGGCCTTCCTCCAGCGTGCTGGCGATCGGCTTCTCGGTGTAGACGTGCTTGCCGGCCTTTGCGACCTCGCGGGCGACGGAGAGGTGCTGTTCGTTCGGCACCGTCAGGATCACGCCCTTGATCTCCGGGTTGGCGAGCATCGTCGCCATGTCCGGAGCGCCCGGAACGCCGAATTCGCGCTGAAACTCGGCGCGTTTCTCTTCGGTCCGGCTGAAGCCTGAGACGATCTCGATGGAATTTGACTGCTTGGCTGCGCGCGTCAGCACCTTGGCCCAGCGGCCCAGTCCGACGATCCCGACTTTCGTCCGGTTGGAAGACATGTGCACCTCACTTGCGATTTCGACCCTAAAGCGGCGCTCGATGGACGGGTTGGTTCCCGGCATCGCGCCGCCCGATCATTGTCGTTGTTATTGGCCGTTTGGCCAGAGTTTCTTTGCATAGGCGATGAGCGCGTCGCTCACCGCCGCTGGTTGTTCCACGATCACCGCATGGGCGGAATTGGGGATCACGACGACGGTCACCCGGTTGCCGATGGCGTGTTTGTACTCGTCGGCCTCGTCCACGCGCGCGAGCGGATCGTGGCTCGGCTGGATGTAGAGGATCGGCGCCTTGCCCGCGGCATAGTCGAGCTCGCGCGACGTGCGGTCGCCCGCGAGGCGCTGGCCGGCCAGCACGTCGGGATGCCAGCCGGTCAACCAGACACGCGCGTCGCTCCCCGGCGCGAAGAACACGAATTGCATCGCCTTCACGCGTTCCTCGTCGGAGGCTTTGGGGTCCGCGCTGGTGCGGATCGCGGCGCGCACGTTCGGCGGGCTGGGGTTGCGGCCGACGTTGGCGGCGATCAGCGAGACGGCTTTCACCAGCTCCGGCCGGTCTGTTGCGAGCATCCGTGAGACTCGGTTGCCGAAGGCATGGCCGACGACGAAAGCGGGGCCCGCTTTCTCGTGCTCGATCACCGCGGCGATATCGGCCGCGAGGTCTTGCAGGTTTACGTCCTTCCACGGCCCGGTGCTCTGGCCGATGCCGCGCGGCTCCGGCCGCAGCACGCGGAAGCCTGCGGTGGCGATGCGGTCCGCCATCGCGTCGAAGTCGTTGGCGCCGCGGCCGAGCGAGGGCAGCAGGACGATCAGCGGGCCTTTGCCCTGCGCGAGAACCTCAAGCTTGGCGTCGCCGCGCACCACGAAATGGCGCGTCACCGGCTCGGCGGCGAACGCCGGAACGAGGCTGGAGAGCAATCCAGCGAAAACCCAAGGTGCGAACTTCATTCGAACGTGACCTCCGAAGGCTTCGCCGCGATTTCCAGAATCAACTTCCGCAGCACGGCCGCTGCGAACGTCTCGTAGGATTCGGCGGGCACCATGAACGAGCCTGCGCCGCCGATGACGTTGTCGTAATAATAGCGGTCGAGAGTGGGCTCGAGCGAGAGGATCGGCAGGCCGTTGACGACGATGCCCTTGGCGACGGCGTCGTCGCGGGCTTCCGTCACCGGGCGGCCGTTGTTGTTGGAGCCGTCGCCAGAAACGTCGATCACGCGCTTGAGGCCGGCGAAAAGATTGCTCGGCATCAGGCTGGCCGAAAAATCGATGGCGCCGGAGATCGACGTGCCGCCGCTGAACAACTGGCGTGGGGCCTTCTCGATGGCGGCGGCGAACTCTTCAGCGGAGTTCCGGTCGTTGATCAGCGTCCACGGCACCGCCACCACCTGTTGAAGCGGACCGGTCCATTGGATCATGGTCACCGCGATCGCGCCGGTCGAGCCCGAGCGGATGCTGTCGAGCACGCGCGGATTGCGGAACGCCTCGGCGTAGCCCTGCTTCTGCAAATTGAAGCGCGTCATGTTTACGCTGCCGGATGCGTCGACGGCGAGCACGAGCTGGAGATCGACCTTCTGCTGCGCCTGTGCGAATCCGCCAGCGGCTGCAAGAAGCGCAGCAGCGGCGATCCAACGAAGGAGGGAGGGGCCCATTGCGGGCCGAAGTTTAGCGTTTGAGCTGGAAGACGACCAGGGCGGCGAGCATCACGGCTCCGCCAACCATTTGCAATGGTGAAAGAATTTCACCCAGCACCGGCACGCTGATGACGGTGGCCAGAAGCGGTTCCAGGTTCATGATGACCGCGCTGCGGAACGGCCCGATCCGGTTGATCGAGACGAACAGCAGCAGCACCGCGACCAGCGTTGCTGCGCTGAGCGCAATCAGCGCGATCCATCCGGTTGCGGTCGCTGGGCTCTGCCAGTGCCACTTCGCGAGCGAAATGACGACGAACACCGCACCGGACGAGAGGAGCGAGTACCATGTCGTCAGCCGTGCATCGACGCCGGGCAGAAACGCGCGGGTGGCGAGCAGAACGATGACGCGACAGCCTGCGGCGCCGAGCGCGAAAGCGATGCCCGCGAGTGCGACGCCTTCCGGCTGCGCGCCAACGGTCAGCGCCAGGCCAAGGAACGCGACGAGCGCAATCGCAAGGCCGCGCAAGCTGAGCTTCTCGATGCCAAGCAGGCTCGCCACGATGCCGGTGAGCAGCGGATAGGCGAAGTAGGTGAGGACGCCGACTGCGACGCTCGTGCGCGAGATGGCTTCGAACAATCCGAACACGATGCCGGAAAACACCACACCGATGCCGAGCGCGATCCAGCGCTGGCGCGGCGTGCACGGCGCGGGCGGCGAGGCGAGCCGCAGCCAGATGAACATGAAGACGACGCTCATCACGCCGCGGAAGGTCGAAAGCGTCAGCACGTCGGTGCCGTCGATCAGCGCGACCTTGCCGACCACATCGGCGATGGCGAAGGACGTGGCCGCGACAACGCCGGGGGCGAGGTCATGGAACCGGCTGTGGGCGATGGGCGATGAAGTTGCGGTCACTCGAAGTCTCGGTGGTGGCCGGAGGCGGCCCAAGGGAGCCCAAGGAAGGACGCGGGAGACTAGGGCTTCGCCCGCGCCGGTGCCACCGTGGCATTCGCCGCACGTCGCATGCCGCGCCTGCATGGCTTGTGGAGCGGCATGCGCGTCGTGTGGCAGCTCTTAGCGGTGGATCAGCGTGCCCGCGCCGTGGTCGGTGAACAGTTCGAGCAGCACCGCATGCGGCACCTTGCCGTCGAGGATGACGACGCCCTCGACGCCCTGTTCGAGCGCATAGAGGCAGGTCTCGACCTTCGGGATCATGCCGCCGGAGATCGTTCCGTCGGCGATCAGCTCACGCACCTCGCTGACGGAAAGCTTCTCGATCAGGTTCTTGTCCTTGTCGAGCACGCCCGGCACGTCGGTGAGGAGGAGGAAGCGTTTGGCCTTCAGCGCGCCGGCGATGGCGCCGGCGAAGGTGTCGGCGTTGACGTTGAAGCTCGAGCCGTCGGCGCCTGCGCAGACCGGCGCCAGCACCGGAATGATCTCGCGGCCGAGGATCGTGTCGAGCACGGTGGTGTCGACTTTCTCCGGTTCGCCGACGAAACCGAGATCGACGATCTTTTCGATGTTCGAATCCGGATCGACCACGCGGCGTGTCGCCTTCTTGGCGATCACCATGTTGCCGTCCTTGCCGCACAGGCCGATGGCCTTGCCGCCCGCGGCGTTCACGTAGCCGACGATCCCCTTGTTGATCGCACCGGCCAGAACCATCTCGACGATTTCGAGCGTGGCTTTGTCGGTGACGCGCAAGCCGCCCGCGAATTGCGATTGCACGCCGGCGCGCTTGAGCATCGCCTCGATCTGCGGGCCGCCGCCGTGCACGACCACCGGGTTGATGCCGGTCTGCTCCAACAGCACCACGTCGCGCGCGAACGAGCGCGCCACGTCCTCGTTGCCCATGGCGTGGCCGCCGTACTTGATGACGATGATCTCGTCGTCGTAGCGCTGCATATGCGGCAGCGCCTCCGACAGCATGTGAGCCTGCTGGGTGGGATCAATCTTGCGGGCTTTGGCCATTGGTCTCTCGCCGACGTGAAGCGCCGTTCTTCTAGCCGACAATTGTTACCGCCGCGAGAGGGGGAATTCGCCAGCTATTATGCGGGTTTGAGGGGCTTACCAGTGAACTTGGCCGCCGCGCTCGACCTTGAGTTTGGCGATGGCGGCGCGCAGTTCCGGGATGCCGGTGCCCTCGCGGGAGGATGTCGCGATCACCTGCGGGAAGGCGGCAGGGCGTTTTTTCAGCGCTTCCTCGGTTTCGGCGATGCACTCCCTGAGTTCGGACGCTTTCACCTGATCGGCCTTGGTCAGCACGATCTGATGGCTGACGGCGGATTCGCCGAGCACGTCGAGGGAAGGGTCGTCGGTCTTCTTCAGGCCATGTCGCGCGTCGATCAGCACATAGACGCGGGCGAGGTTGGCGCGCCCGCGGAGGTAGCTGTGGATCAGCTTGGTCCACTCCGCGATCTTGGCCTTGGGCGCTTCTGCGTAGCCGTAGCCGGGCATGTCCACCAACGTCAGCGTCGGATCGCCCGAGAAGAACACCAATTCCTGCGTGCGGCCCGGCGTATGCGAGACGCGGACCAGCGTGTTGCGGCCGGTCAGCGCGTTGAGCAGGCTCGACTTGCCGACGTTGGAGCGGCCAGCGAAGGCGATCTCCATGCCGAACATCTTGGGCAGCGACTCGATCGAGCTCGCGGCGGACTTGAAGTCCCACGGCAGACCGAACAGCTTGCGGCCGGCTTCGATCTCGGCGGATGAAAATTCGGATGCTTCGCTCACGGCCATTAGGCTAGGCTCGCCCGTCCCTGTTGTCACTCGAAGAGGCTTTCATGTCCGTATCCATGTACACGGTTTCCGTGCCGGTTTTCATGCAGCATTTGAACGGATTGTCCGCTGTGCTGGACAAGGCGGCGGCCTGGGCTGCGGCACGCAAGGTCAACGAGGCCGATTTGCTTAACATGCGGCTGTCTCCGGACATGTTCACCTTGGCGCGCCAGATCCGCGCCGCGACCGATCATGCCGCAAATGCGGCCGGGCGCCTCTCGGGCAAAGAACTTCTGAAGTTCGCGAACGAGGAAACGACCGTCGCGCAGTTCAAGGAGCGAATTTCGAAGACGATCGAGTACCTCAAGGGCATGAAACCGGCCGAAATCGACGGCACCGAGGGCAAGGAGATCAAGATCACCTTCCCGAACGGCAATACGCGTGAGTTTACCGGCCAGAGCCTGCTCCTCGGCAACAGTTTGCCGAACTTCTATTTCCACGCCACCACGGCCTACGACATCCTCCGCACCTGCGGCGTCGAGATCGGCAAGCGCGATTTCATGGGCACGCCGCCGGCGTAACGACACGTATTTCGCTGAAATGAAAAGGCCGGGCATCTGCCCGGCCTTTTTGTTCGTCATTTCTTCTTGTTGTCGTTGTCCGGCGGCTTCTTCTTCGCGAACAGCGACTTGAGATTGTCCCAAAGTTCGATCTTCGCGCCGTTCTTGTGCATGATCACACTCTGCTGGAGCACCGAGAGCGTGTTGTTCCAGGCCCAGTAGATCACGAGGCCGGCCGAGAACGACGCCAGCATGAAGGTGAAGATCAGCGGCATCCAGTCGAAGATCATCTTCTGCGTCGGATCGGGCGGCGCAGGATTGAGCTTCATCTGGAAGAACATCGTGATGCCCATGATGATCGGCCAGAAACCGAGATGCAGGAACTGGCCGATGACCGGAATGATCGTCGGGTCGTAGGGAATCAGGCCGAACAGGTTGAACAGGTTGGTCGGGTCAGGCGCGGAAAGATCCTTGATCCAGCCGATGAACGGCGCATGGCGCATTTCGAGGCTGACGAACAGCACCTTGTACAGCGCGAAGAACACCGGAACCTGGATGAGGATCGGCAAGCAACCCGCGAGCGGATTGATCTTCTCGGTCTTGTACAACTCCATCAGCGCTTGCTGCTGCTTCACCTTGTCGTCGGCGTAGCGCTCGCGGATGGCCATCATCTCCGGCTGCACCGCCTTCATCTTCGCCATTGAGGCGTAGGACTTGTTGGCGAGCGGGAAGAAGATCAGCTTGATCAGAACGGTGATCAAAAGGATGGCGACGCCGAAGTTGCCGACGTGCTGGTAGAGCCAGTCGATCGACAGAAACATCGGCTTGGTGATGAAATAGAAGTAGCCCCAGTCGATCAGGAGGTCGAAGCGGTTGAGGCCGAGCTGCTCATTGTAGCCTCCCGCGCCGAAGAACCCGAAATTGACGCCAACGATGCGAGCTTCCTTCGCGCCCGCGAACAGCCGCGTGTTGACGGTCGAGCTCGCGCCCGGCGCGACGGTCAGCTGATCGCCGAGATAATCGGTCTGATAGGTCTTCTGCGCACCGACGGTGTTGAAGGAGAAGCGTGCGTTGATCGTCGCCTTGGTGTCGGGGATGAGTGTTGCGGCCCAGTATTTGTCGGTGATGCCGAGCCAGGCGTTGGTCGCCTTGAAGGTCAGCGTCTTCTTTTTCTCGATGTCGGCGTAGGTGTGCTCTTCCAAGCCCTGGTCACCAAAAACGCCGATAAGTCCTTCGTGCAGGATGTAATAGCCGAGCGTTGCCGGCGTGCCGTGGCGCGAGATCAGTGCGTAGGGGAAGAGCGAGATCGGCGCGGTGGTCTTGTTGGCGACCGTGTCATCGACGGTGAAGAGATACTTTTCGTCGACCGCGATGGTGCGGCGGAATTCGAGGCCTTCGCCGTTGTTCCAGGTGAGCGTCACCGGCTTGCCGACGCCAAGGCTGCCGGAGCCTTGCTGAGTCCAGAGCGTGTCGGCGCCCGGCACCTTGGCGCTCGCGCCGGTGGTGCCGACCCAGCCGAACTCGGCATAGAACGGATGCGGGCTGCCGGACGGCGCGAGCAGCGTAATCGGCGCGGACTTCGGATCGACCGTCTCGCGGTATTGCACGAGCTGAAGATCGTCGATGCGGCCGCCGCGCAGCGAGATCGAGCCCCTCACGTGAGAGGTCTCGACGGCGATACGCGGCGAGGCGGCAACGGCGGCTTCACGGGCCTTCTGCTGCTCCGGCGTGGTCGGCGCGCCCGGGACCTGCGGCGCGGCCGGCGCGGCGGTGCTCTGCGCTTGCGGGACGGGCTGACCGGGTTGGGCCGGCTGAACTTGCGTCTGCTGCTGTTGCTGCTTGAGGAGCGCCTCCTGGCGCTGCTTCTCCATCTGCGGGCCGCCGATGAAATATTGCCAGGCGAGCAGCACGATGCCCGAAAGCACGATGGCGAGAATGGTGTTCTTCTGATCGGTCATCGCAAACTCTATTCGGTCCCCGAATGTGGGGGCGCGGTCCGGCTCTTGCTACCGCGATTGGACCCAGAGGGGTCGGCATGGACGCGGCCAAGCGCCCGTTCGAAATCTTGCACCATCCGTTCAAACGACAAATCGAGCGCAGCACGGCGCCCGATCAGCACGTAGTCATAGCCGGTCCGCATGCGTTCTGGCGGTGCGAGCCGGACGATCTCCCGCAGGCGGCGCTTCACGCGGTTGCGTTCGACGGCGTTGCCGACCTTCTTGGAGACGGTAAATCCGACGCGTGCCGATCCTAATTCGCTGCGCCTGCGCGCCTGAAGCACGAAGCCCGAAACGGGCGCCCTAGGGCCGGTTGCGGCAGCGAGGAAGTCCGCGCGTTGCCTCAACCGATCCATAGGAATGACATGCGCGTTGGCGCCGAAATCAGGCTGTCAGCCGCTTGCGACCACGAGTACGACGGGCAGCAACGACCTTGCGGCCACCCTTCGTCTTCATGCGGGCGCGATAGCCGTGACGGCGCTTGCGCACCAGCTTGCTGGGTTGATAAGTCCGCTTCACGAGAAGTCTCCGTTCGCCGTCGAGCGGGCTTATACGGGACGCCCGCATTAAAGGTCAATGCGACCACTTATTTGGGTCGCGCGTGGCTAATGAGCCAAAAAGGCCCTAATTTTCAGTGACATGGCGTAGCCCAGCGGCACACCATGTTACAGGCTTCTGCCCTCACCGCTGTCTTAAAGCATTAAGTTTTGTCCACGAGTTGCCCCGTGAGCCTTCAAAACCAGCTTTCCGGCCGGCTTGCCCCTCATTCGGGGCCGAATTGACCATGATGGAACAGCTCGATCCGGCTCCCATCACGCCCACCCTCTGCGTCATCGGCGCGAGCCCCGGCGGCATTGCCGTCGCGCTCGGGGCCGTTGCGCTGGGCGCCAAGGTCGCCCTGGTCGAGAAGGGCAAACTCGGCATGGAGCGGGTCGCGGCGAGTGACGTTCCGGCGAAGGCATTGGTCGGTGCCGCCCGTCGGGCCGAGACGCTGCGCACGAGCGGGCCGTTCGGCATCAAGCCCCCCAAGGTCGGCATCGAATTCCACGAGATCAACGACCACGTCCTCCATGTGGTCGAAGCGGTCGCGCCCAACGAGACGAAAGAACGTCTCGTCGCGCTCGGCGTGCAGGTGATCGAAGGCGAGGCTCGTTTCAAGGATGCGGCGACGGTCATAGTCGGCGACATCGAGGTCAAGGCGCAGCATTTCGTCATTGCGCGGCCATCGGTGCCGGCGCTGCCCGCGATCGAAGGTCTCGAGCAAACGCCATATCTCACGCCGGATTCGATCTTCGAGACGCGCGTGCGGCCCAAGCATCTCATCGTTATCGGCGCGGGTGCGGCGGGCCTGGAGCTGGCTCAGGCGTTTCGCCGGCTCGGCTCCGACGTCACTGTGCTCGATCAGGCGCAGCCGCTTGCGGACGAGGATGCGGAATGCGCCGGCATTGTTCTCGACGCGCTGGCGCGAGAAGGCGTGACGGTTCGGTCTCGCGTCAACATTGCGCGCGTGCGGCGCTTCCGCAGCAAGATCGAAGTGACGGTCGCAGGCGAGAATGGCGAAGAGGTGCTTGAAGGCACCGATCTTCTGGTCGCGGCCGGACGCCGTCACGATTTCAGCGGCCTCGATCTCGATGCCGCCGGGATCGGCGTCAACGCCGATGGCATCTCGGTGGATCATCGCTGCCGGACCTCGAACAAGCAGGTCTACGCAATCGGCGGCATCGCTCCGCATCTGGCGGAGCACCAGGCCGGCGTCATCCTCCGTCACGCGGTGCTCGGCGAGACCGTGAATGCCAGCGTCGAGCCGGTTCCGCGCCTGGTCCTGACCGAGCCGGAACTGGCCCATGTGGGTCTGACCGATGCTCAGATGGCGCTTCGCCGCCGTTCCATCCGCGTGCTGCGGTGGTCCTGCAACGACAATGTCCGTGCCCAGGCGGAGCGGCAAACCACAGGTCAAATCAAGGTAATCGTCGACAAAAAGGGTAAAATCCTTGGCGTCACCATCGTTGGGGCCGCGGCGGGCGAGCAGATCGTTCCCTGGACGCTGGCGATCCGGCAGGGCCTGGACGTCCGTGCTTTTGCCGGAATTGTGGTGCCTTATTCGGCCTATACGGAGATCGGCAAGCGCGCGGCTTTGGGCTTTTCCGGCCTGCGTTTGACCGCCAAGGGGGCGCGGCGCGTTTTGCGTTGGCTGGGGTTGGGCTGAGGTTTCGAACGGCAATGACCGAGAGCACCGCGAACCAGGACGGCGCCAAATCTGGCGCAATGTCTGGCGCCCCTATCGGCGCGACGCGTGAGCGCGGGCTCGGCCTGTCGGGCAAGCTCCTGCTCCTCACGATCGTGTTCGTGATGCTGGCGGAAATTCTGATCTACGTTCCCTCGGTCGCCAACTTCCGCATGAACTGGCTGAACGACCGGCTGGCGGCCGCGCACACCGCGGCGCTGGTGCTCGATGCCGCGCCGAACGGCATGGTGTCGGAACAGCTTGCGCGGCAGATTCTCGACAGCGTCGGCGCGCATGCGGTGGCGATGAAGATGGGCACGCAGCGCCGCTTGCTCGCCGTCAACGATATGCCGACGACGGTCCACCACGACATCGACATGCGCAACATGCCGTGGTTCCGCTCGATGTGGGATTCGTTTCTGACGTTGCTGTGTCCCAACGGCGACATCATGCGCGTGGTGGGGCCTGCCCCGATGGGCGGCGATTTCCTTGAGATCATAATGGACGAGACGCCGCTGCGCGATGCCATGCTGCGTTACTCCGGCAACATCCTGCTGCTTTCGCTGTTCATCTCCGCTGTGACGGCGATGCTGGTCTATTTCTCGCTGCACTATCTGCTGGTGCGGCCGATGCGGCGTCTGACCGCCAACATGATGGCGTTCCACACCGATCCGGAGAATCCGGCGCGCCAGATCGTTCCGTCGGCGCGGCAGGACGAGATCGGCATGGCCGAGCGGGAGCTTGCGGCGATGCAGGGCGATATCGCGTCGATGCTGCATCAAAAGAGCCGGCTTGCGGCGCTCGGCCTCGCGGTGTCCAAGATCAACCACGATCTTCGCAATCTGCTCGCTTCGGCGCAGCTCTTCTCCGAAGGCCTCTCGCATCTACCCGATCCGCGCGTGCAGCGGTTCGCGCCGAAGCTGATGCGCGCGCTGGAGCGCGCCATCGACTTCTGCCAGTCGACTCTGTCCTACGGTCGTGTGCAGGAGCCGGCGCCGGATCGCCGGCCGGTTCCGCTTGAGGCGCTGGTCGAGGAGGTGCGCGAGACGCTCGGGCTACAGGCTGCCGCTCAGCTTGGCTGGATTGTCGCGGTCGAGCGCGGAATGGTCGTCGACGCCGACCACGATCAGTTGCTGCGCGTGCTGTTGAACCTGACCCGCAATGCCGTCCAGGCCTTGGAAACCCGCGCGCCGAACGATCCGCTGCGCGATCAGATCCGCATCTCCGGCCGCCGCGAGGGTTCGGTCTCCATCATCGAGGTCGCGGACACCGGGCCGGGCTTCCCGCCGAAGGCGCGCGAGCATTTGTTCGAGGCGTTCCAGGGTTCCACCCGAACCGGCGGTACCGGGCTCGGCCTCGCCATCGCGGCCGAGCTGGTGCGGGCCCACGGCGGCGATATCAGTCTGGTGGATGGTGCCGTCGGCGCGACCTTCCGCATCAGCATCCCGGACCGGGCGGTCGAGCTCGACGCCCGCCGCAACGCCCGGCAGCGCGCCTGACGGCGGCTTTTTCCGCTGTGCCCACAATCCGTTAACCGGACTGTTCGCAACACTTGCCAAACCGGGGCAGGACCCTATAGCTATGCCGCATTCCGCGCCCAATCACTTGCTGGTTGACGCGGGTTTCCTTTCAGGAAACGGCACGCGCCCGTAGCTCAGCTGGATAGAGCACTAGACTACGAATCTAGGGGTCAGGAGTTCGAATCTCTTCGGGCGCGCCACTTCTTCTTCCGCCGAAACAAGACCGCATATCGCGCCCGGCACGCTGAGCCTCATGTCGCAGCGGCGCTCTCTTCCTCTGTGCGGTTCACGGCATTCCACAACACCGCAACGCCGATGACGGCCGACAGCACCGAGGCCGCGAACACGGCGATCTTCGCCGCAGCGAAATCCGCCCCTGCCGGAAATGCCTGACCTGCGATGAACAGCGACATGGTGAAGCCGATGCCCGCGAGCGCGCCTGCGCCCCAGAGCTGCCGCCACGAATAGGCATCCGGCTTGACGGCGATGCGGAGCCACACGGCCAGGGCCGACACCGAAACCATGCCGAGCGGCTTGCCCACTGTCAGTCCGATCAGGATTGCAAACATCAGCGGTTCATGGCCGCGCAAGACGTCGGCGTTGATGGCGACGCCGGCGTTGGCGAGCGCGAACAGCGGCAGCACGAAATAGCTCGACCGCGCGCCGGCATGACGCAGCAGACGATCCGCCGGCGATTCCAGCCGGTCGTGGATTGCATCGAGCGCGCGCAGGGCCGGCAATGACGGCCCGTGCCGCAGCACTTCATTGCCGTGGCGTGCTTCGGCCGCGAGGATGGTGTTGGCCTGGGCCGTCAGGCCCTGCAGATTGGGCGGCGGCCGCGTCGGGACGAACAGCGCCAGGATCACGCCGGCGAGGGTGGCGTGCAGGCCGCTCGCATAGACGCAGGCCCAGAGCACGGTCCCGAGCAGGATGTACGGCGCGACGCTGTAGACACGCGACCTGTTGAGCAGTGCCAGCGCCGCGACGATGGCGAGGCCCGCAACGAGATACGAAAGCTGCAATGAGCCGGAGTAGAAGGCCGCCACCACCACGATCGCACCGATGTCGTCAACGATCGCGGCCGCGGTCAGAAAGATGCGCAGCTCGACCGGTACCCGGTTTCCCATCATCACGATGAGCGCGACGGCGAAGGCGGTGTCCGTCGCCATCGGCACGCCCCAGCCGTACGACCAGGGCCCCGCGGGAATCAGCAAGGCGTACAGACCGGCCGGCACCGCCATGCCGCCGATGGCGCCCGCGATCGGCAATGCTGCGGAGCGGAGACTGGCCAGATGGCCTACGGTGAACTCGCGCTTGATCTCCAGGCCAACGACCAGAAAGAAGATGGTCAACAGATAGTCGTTGATCCAATGCAGCAGCGACATCTTGAAACTGGCGTCGCCGAGCGTGAAGCCGAAATACTGCTTCCACAGCCCTTCGAACTCGGGCCCGAGCGTCGTGTTGGTGAACGCCACGGCCATGATCGTCGCGATCAGCAGCAACACGCCCGCGGAAGGCGCCCAGCCGGCGAAGTCGAGAGCCGCCGCGCGCATGCGATGTCCCAGCGTGCCGAGCATCGCGTCCTTAAACGAGCTTTCGTCCCACGCGCCGTCGTAGCGGCGGCCGTTGATGAAGAACGTCGGCGTGATGATGACGCCGCTTGCCCGCGAGCTGGCGATATCGGCATCGACGCGGGCTTTGGCGTGCTCCGCGTCGTCCTGGTTTTCCTCGGTGCCTTCCTCGGGCAAGCCCAGCTTGCGGGCGACGGCGACCAGATCGTCCTCGGTCAGCGTTTCGGATCGCGTCATCAGCGTGACGTGGGCGTCCCAGAACTCGTCGGGATCGCTGGCGCGCTCGACCAATTCGGCGGCGCGGCGGGCGATATCGCTGCCGGTCAGCGGACGATGCCGGAAGACGTAACGCATGCGTTCGCCGAGATCGTCGCGCGCTTCCGCGATGCGATCGTTGGCCGCCCTGCAATGTGGGCACGCATAGCTGCCGTACTCGACGAGTGTGACGGCCGCGCCGGCCGAGCCGAGGACGTGATCGTGCCGATCGTCCACCGGGCGATCGAGCCGATTGTTCAACCCAGCTTGTGCCATGCAGATGGTCTCGTTGTCTTGCGTCGGTCTTGTATAGCGCCGCCGTGCCGCGGCGGGCGATACAGGCTACGGATTGTGACGATTCCAAGCCGCGAATGGTTCGCGATTTTTTGTCACGGGGAGGGCAATCATGCTGTATGTGGGCCCTCGTATCCAAAATTGGAATGGCGAGGCATGATAGATTGCCTGCAAATGCTGCATCCAACGCCAATGGGTACGACATGACCGAAATTGACGGCGAGGGCGGTCCGGAACGCCGCGCGCGGCTGACCGAGGAGATCACCTCGCAGACCGGCATCGACGAGGCGATGATCGAGCGCCTGGTCAGGACATTCTACAGCCGCGTTCAACTGGACCCGCTGCTGGCGCCGGTCTTCGCCGCGAAGGTCGATGACTGGGACACGCATTTCCAGAAGCTCGATGCGTTCTGGTCGTCGGTCGCGCTGATGACCGGGCGTTACCATGGCCGGCCAATGCAGGTGCACATGGATTTGCCGGTCGAGGGCGCGCATTTCGATCGCTGGCTCGCGTTGTTCGAGCAGACGGCCGCGGACATCTGTCCGCCGGTCGCGGCGGAGCATTTCATCGAGCGTGCGCGGCGGATCGCCGACAGCCTGGAGATGGGCGTCGCCATGCGCCAGGGCCGCATCCACACGCCGCGGCATCAGCGCCCGGCCACATCCACGATCTGACGGCTATTGCGGCGGTTCGATTTTCGCCGCTTTCACGGCAGCGAGGAGCGCCTCGCGGTCCTTCTTGAAGAAGGCTTCGTTCTCTTCCCTGGAGAGTCCGCCGGGAACGATGCCGAGATTGGTGAGGCGCTCGGAGACCGCGGGCGACTGCACCAGCGCGGCAACCTCGCTCCTGATCGCGGCGATGACGCTGTCCGGTGTTCCGGCGGGCGCCGAGAATCCGTTCCAGGATGACATCTCGAATCCGGGAATCGTTTCGTCCACGGTCGGCAGATCGGGCGCGGCAGCAAGCCGTTGCGCCGCACCGGTGGCGATGAGCCTGATCTGGTCGCTGTTCTTGTGCGGCAGCAGCTCGGACGAGTTGCCGAAATAGACCTCGACTTGCCCGCTCACGATGTCCGACACCGCCTGCGGGCCGGACTTCGCCGGTACGTAGACGAGGTCGATGCCGGCGCGCGCGAACAGCAGAATCGGCGCGAGATGGCTGATGTTCTGTGTGCCCGCGCTCGTGAAGTTCAACTTGCCGGGATTGGCTTTGGCGTAGGCGATCAACTCCGGCAGCGTCGTCACCGGAAGCTTCCGGTTGACCGCAAGGATTTGCGTACCAGTGCCGACATTGGTGATCGGCGTGAGCTGTTTCACCGGATCGAAGCTCAGCTTCTGAAGCTGCGGCACCAGATTGATGTTGGACGCGGCGGAGAACAGCAGCGTGTAGCCGTCCGGCGCCGCCGTCGCGACTTGGCCGGTGCCGAGCGCGCCGCCCGCACTCGGGCGGTTTTCGACGATGAATGGCTGGTTGAATTTTGCCGACAGATGTTGCGTCGCGAGCCGCGCCATCATGTCGGTGTTGCCGCCCGCACCGAACGGCACGATGACAGTCACCGGCCGCAGGGGCCACTCCAAAGCTTGAACCGGCGCAGCGAGCGCCACCGCGAGCAGCGCGAACGCGGCTGGCAGCGACCAGAAACGAGTCATATGAGCCTCCGAACGGCCCGGCACGATACGAAGCTCGCGCACCTGTGATCGAGTGGCAAGACGAACAGTAAGGCACGCGTGCCGAGGGACGAGGCAGTCTTTGTCGCGTTGCTACCGACTTTCCGAAGCGCGGTCTCGGCCGCGCCTGTTTTCGCTTCACTCTCGTAACGGTTGGTCGGAGCGGCGCTCCAGATGCGCAGCGGAATACCGCCACGCGAGGTCTGCACCCGCGCAGTCGGTCGGCTATCACGCCCCAAAATGACCCATTGCTGCCGCGGTCGCGCCAGCGTGCATCTGGCATTGCCACAATTGAGTAGCCACGTGAGGAAACGGAACGGACGCCCCCCGCGCGCGTTGAGTGATTGCACTCGGGAATGTTCATGCCAGTCTTTGCGTATTTCGCGGTTGTAGCGCCGGCCCTGCTGGGCCTGCTGTGTCTCGCGGAAGCGGTCATGGGCCCACCAGGTCCGATGCCGCTGACCTCGAGTGCAACGGGACTGCCGGTGGCTTACGTCGCGCCCAAGGCGAACCCGATCCTCACAGTCCAAGAGGGAATAGTTGCGGAGGTCCCGAAGGGGTCGGAGAGCTATGCGCAGGGGTCAACTGGCTCCGTCACGCCGGCGAAGCCTGACGCGAAGCAGCCGGTGAAGACCAAGGTTGCGAAGGCGTCGAAGAAGAAGGCCCCGCAACAGCAGCAGTTCGCGCAGTTTGGCTGGCAGCAAAATCAACCGTTCGGCGGTGGCTGGGAGCAGCAGCGCGGCGGCTGGGACCAGCAGCAGCAGCAAAAACGCTCAGGCCGCAACGCTTCGAATCGCAACGGTCAGGGCGGCCGCTACGCGATGTCCGGCCAGCAGAATTTCTTCTCGCCGTTCGGCACTGTCCGCTAAAACCTGACGACTATTGAGGCTCGACGCCAAGCTCCTGCGCGAGCGCGCGCCAGCGCTCCTGCTCGCGCTTGATGAACGCGGCGGTGTTTTGCGGTGTGTCCGCACCGCTGGTCGCAAGCCCGAACGCGATCAGCCGTTGGCGGATGTCCGGGCTTTTCAGAAACTCTTCGACGCTTTGGTTGACCTTGTTCACGATGTCCACAGGTGTGTTCGCGGGCGCGACCACAACGAACCAGCCGTCCATGATGACGCCCGGCACGGACTCATTCGCGGTCGGCAGATCGGGCAAGCCAGGGAACCGCTTGGTCGAGGTGACGGCGATGCGGCGAATCTTCCCCGCCTGCACCATCGCGGTCGCCGCTGCGATCGAGGAGACCAGCACCGGATTGACGCCGCTCGCCACGTCCTGCGTCATCTGCGCGGCGGAGCGGTAAGGCACCTCGATCATGTTGAGGTTGGCGCGTTTGTTGAGGAGGCGCGCCGCAAAGGGCGCGGCGCCCGCAGTCACGTCCACCGCATAGCTCAGCCCTTCCGGCTTTGTTTTCGCGTAGGCGATCAGCTCGGGCAGCGTCTTCGCCGGCACTTCGGCATTCACCGACACCGACTGCGGGCCGAGATCGCAGACCATCGCGACCGGCGTGAAATCCTTCGCGGCGTCGTAGGGCAGCGACTTGAACGAGATCAGGTTCGACGCGAGGCCTGACGTGTTGGAGAACAGGAACGTATAGCCGTCGGGCGCTGCACGCGCCGCGGTCTGATGCGCGACGATGCCTGCCGCGCCCGGCATGTTCTCGACCACGACCGGCTGGCCGAGCGAGCGCGACATGCCGTCGGCGAGCAGACGCGCCATCACGTCGGTCGCGGCGCCGGGCCCGGTCGGGACGATCAGCTTGATCGGGCGGCTCGGCCAAGCGGATTGCGCGAAAGCGCCGGAGGCCGCGACGGCAACAAGCAGCGCGCCTACAAGCAAACGGGTGATCCCGGTCATGCTGTTCATTCCGGCACGCTGATGCTCAGGTCGCGCACCGCGCGGCCGAACTTCTCGCGCTCGCCTTCGAGGAACTTGCGCACGTCCTGCGTCTGGCTCGGCTCGACGCCTTGGGTCGCAAGGTGCTCACGCACCTTGGGGTCGTTGAGCGCCGCCATCGTTTCTCGCCTGAGCAAGTCGACGACGGCCTTGGGCGTGCCCTTCGGCGCCAGAAACACGTTCCAGCTTCCGAGATCGAATTCCGGCACGCCGGCTTCGGCGAACGTCGGCACGTTGGGCAGCGCAGAGGAGCGCACATCGCCGGTGACGGCGATCGCCTTCACGCTGCCGGACTCAACGGCAGCTTTTGCGGGCGCGACGCCCGCATAGAACATGTCGATGTGGCCGCCGACCACGTCGGACACCGCCTGTGCGCCGCCGCGATAGGGAATGTGCGTGACGTTCAGGCCCTTCAGGCGATTCATCCACGAGCCCATGATGTGCGACGGGCTGCCGACCCCGCCGCCGAAGGTGTATTTGCCGGGGCTCTGGCGGAGTTCCTCGATGAGATCGCGCAGATTGTTCGCGCGCACGTTCTTCGAGACGATCAGCACGACCGGCACGATGCCGGTCACCGCGATCGGCTCGAACGCGTCGATCGAGTATTTCGGATTCTTGGACAGGAGCGGCGCCACCACCGTTTCGGAGGTGAAGCCGACGAACAGCGTGTGCCCGTCGGGCTCGGCACGCGCGACCGAGATCGGGCCGAGCGTGCCGCCGCCGCCCGGGCGGTTGATCACCACGAAAGAGTGACCGAGCTTTTCCTGAAACTTCTGCGCCAGCGTGCGCGCCACGAGGTCCGTCGAGCCGCCGGCCGCGTAAGACACGACGATCTCGACGTTGCGGGAGGGGTAGGACTGCGCCGAGGCAACACTTGTCACGGCCGCAAGAGCGGCGGTGCAACAGAGTCCTCGAACGAAGTCCCACATCGTCCGTCCCTCCTATGGTCCCTCCGGCTACGGCGGAGGGAAGCCGAATATCTCCGCCGGATTATCGACGAAAATCATCTTGCGTGTCTTCTCGTCCGGCACCCAGTCCAGCATCTGATCGAGCAGCCTGATGTCGTTGGGCATCGGCTTGAAATACTGCGGATGCGGCCAGTCCGAGCCCCAGAGCAGGCGGTTCGGCGCGTGCTCGACGAGCTTCTTCACCAGCGGATCGGTGTCGGAGAACGGGAAGTCGTCCTGCTTGGAGATGCGCGGCGACAGCTTCAACCAGCAGCGGCCGGTGTCGAGAGCCTGCAACACGAACTTGAAGCCTTCGCCGTTGATGCCCTTGCTCGGATCGACGCCGCCCATGTGCTCGAGCACGAACTTGCCCGGCGTCTTGAGGATGTGCGGCTTCCAGCCGTCCATGTGCTCCTCGTCGGCGCGGTGCAGGTAGTGCATCGACCAGCCGCGCTCGCAGGTGCGCGCGACCATCTTCTGGTCGATCTCCTTGGTGAGACGCCAGGTGATGCGATAGCCGACGACGCCAGACTTGGTGAGGATGTCGAGTTCGCCGTCGGTGATGTGCGGCCATGGCACGATCACCGAGCGGATGCGGTCGCCGAGCCGGTTCTGCGCATGCAGCGCGATCTCGTAATTGTGCTCGTACATCATCGAGAGCACATGCAGGCCGCGCGAGAGGCCGAGCGCCTCCTGCATCTTCAGCCAGTCGTCGATCGTGGTGTCTTCGAACTGAAGATGGCTGAAGACGTGACCCGGCTTCAGCGTGAATTGCTTCTGCGGTCCGATGAAGTGGAAGTGGCAGTCGCAGGCGCCGGGCGGCAGCTTCAGCTTGGGTTTCGGGTAGTTGCGGTCGATCTTCGGCGAAAACGGAAGTTCAGCGCTGCTCACTCGGTCACCTTGATGTTGGCTTGCTTCATGACGTCGGACCACTTGGCCGACTGTTGGTGAAGGAAATTGACGAATTCCTCGGGCGTGCTGCCCGGCGCTTCGGAGCCGAGCTTCGCAAGCTGCTCGATCACCTCAGGCTTGCGCAGCGCCGTGCGGATGGCGTCGCTTAGCTTGGCGACGACCTCCGGCGGTGTGCCCTTGGGCGCGAAGACGCCGTTGAAGTTCACGCCCTGCACCTCGGGAAATCCGGCCTCGACGATGCTCGGCACATCGCCGAGCGAAGCCACGCGCTTGGGACCGAGCACCGCGAGGGCGCGGACCTTCTTGCCCTCGATCTGGGCGTGAGAATCGGAAAGCTGCTGGAAGCTGGTGTCGACGTGGCCGGCCATCAGGTCGTTGATGATCTGTGAGTTGCCGCGGTAGTGCACGTCGGTCCATTTGACGCCGCCCTTCAGCCGCAACAGCTCGCCCATGAAGTAGTTGATGCTGGCGACGCTGGTGGTGGCGACGGTGAGCTTTTCCGGATTCTGCCGGGCGTACTCGACCAGCTCGGAAACGGTCTTCACCGGCAGGGTGTTGCGCACGAGCAGGAGGTTGGTCGAGAGCGCCAGCGAGCTTACCGGCGCGAACACCTGATCCCACTTGTACGGTGCATTCGGCATCGTCATCGGGCCGAGCAGGATGCTGCCGGTGGAACCCACGAACAGCGTGTGGCCGTCCGGCGCCGAGCGCGCGACATAATTGCCCGCGAGCGTGCCGCCGGCGCCCGGCTTGTTCTCGATGATGATCGGCTGGCCGAGTGCGTCGCCGATTCCCGATTGCAGGATGCGCGTGCTCACGTCCACGTTGCCGCCGGCTGCGAACGGCACCACCAGCGTGATCGGACGCGAGGGAAACGTCTGCGCGGACGCTTCAGTGAAACAGGCAACCGCGCAGACGGCAGCAAGGCTCAGCCAGAATCTCATTCCGTGTCTCCATACGATTCTGGCGAGCTATCACCTCCAGAACTTTAAAGCCGCGTTACGCGCGCGTGCAGGATAGCCGTGCGTCCGCCGCGCACCTCCTTCACGCAGCGTGCGAGCGCCGCGGGGATATCGTCAGGGTTGCTGACGCGCTCGCCGTGGGCGCCGAACGCTTCGCCGATCTTGGAGAAGTCGGCGTTCGGCATGAGGTTCGCCTGGAACTTGTTGTTGGCCTTGGCTTCGCCTTGCGGGAACACGCGCAGCGTCGACTCTTTGACGGCCGACCAGCCGGTGTTGTCGAGCACGATGGTGAAGATCGGCAGGTTGTATTGCTGAGCGACCGAGAAGGTCGAGCTTGGGCCGCCGAAGTAGAAGCTGCCGTCGCCGACAACCTGAATCATCATGCTCTCCGGCTTCGCGAGCTTCGCGCCGAGCGCGAAACCGCCCGACCAGCCCAGCCCGCCGCCGCCCGCGCGGACGCAGGTGTTCGGCAGCGGCCGCGTGAGCTGGATCTGGCACGCGCCGGTGTTGCGGATCGCTTCGTTGAAGACGATGTCCTCGTCCTTCAGCAGCTTGTTCAGCTCCGCCATGATGTAGTGCGGGTTGATCTCGTCGTGCTTGCCCTTGTTGGCGGCGAGCTTCGCGGCGTTCTCGCGCCGCGCGTCGCGCTCGGCGGTGAAGGCCGCGACACGCTTCTTCGCGGCTTCCTTGAACGCGGGCGTCGCTTTCTTCTTCATCTCTTCGAGAAGCTGTTCGAGCACACGGCCGGAGTCGCCCTGCATGCGCAGGTGACCCGGGAACGTCCACATCGGCGAGGCGGGCTTGAGGATGTCGATATCGATGTGCGCGAAGAACGCCTTTTCGTTCGGCTTCACGTCGGTCGCAAACCACGGCACGTCCACATCGACGAGCAGGCCGACGTCGGTCTTCGGCAGATGCTTGTCGGCGGAGAAACCGACGAAGCACGGATGCTCGTGGTTGATGTTGAACGTCATGTTGCCCTGGAACACGCCGACGCCGGCGAATTCGGCGAGCTCCTCGATCATCTTGCAGGTGCGGGCGTTGCGGCCCGCGTAGCCGGTGATGAGGATCGGATGCTCGGCCTTGAGCAGCTTGTCCGCGAGTTGCGCGATCGCAGCCGGATCGGCGCCGCCCGCCTGCGCGCTCGCGAACTGATCGGCCGAATAGCTCCGCACATCGTCGGCGCTCCAGTGCTGGGTCAGCGTCTCTCGCTGTACCATCAGGTACACCGGCCCCTGCGGCTGGGTTTCCATGATGTTGTGCGCTCGGCGCAGTGCCTCCTTCACCACGACGCCGGAGGGGAGCGTCCACTCCCACTTCACGTAGGGACGCACGAGGCTACCCTGATCGAACGGCTCCTGCACATAATGTACGTAGGTGTCGCGCGAGCCGGTCAGTTCGCCCGCCGCGGTGAACGGCGCCTTGCCGGCCATCAGCAGCACGGGGATGCGGCTGCGGAACAGGTTGTGCATCGCCGTCGCGGTGTTGGCGGTGCCGACATCGACATGCACGAGCACGCCCTGCGGCTTGCCGGTGACGAGCGCGTAGCCGCCGGCCATGTGCGCCGCCGTGTTCTCGTGCGGGCAGAGCACGACATTCGGAAGCTTCTCGCCGCGTTTCGAGCGGCTCGCCATCTCCTCGATAATCGGCGCGTGATCGGTACCGAAGTTGCAGAAGAGATGCTCGACTCCGATCTCGTTCAGGCCTTCCAGAAAATAGTAGGCGGTGGAGTGGTCGGGGGCGTTGGATGTCTGACGCGCGGCGGCCTGGGACATGGGTACGGTTCTTTCCGTTGGGTTGTTCGTTTCCTCGGTGGGTAATGTGCGCTTTTGCGGCTGGGTGATTCAAGTAGCATGGGTACGTGTCCCGGGCGCATCGCAGCGCGCAGCGGTGCGATGCAGACCCGGGACCCCGGTTCCTTGAGCCAAACGAATGGCGAATTTTTTCGTCTATATTCTAGCCAGCCGCTATCGTGGCACGATGTACGTCGGTGTCACGAACGACCTCAGCCGACGTGTTGGCGCGCATAAGTCCGGTGCGGTGGCCAGCTTCACCAAGCGCTATAAAGTGACATTGCTCGTCTATTGCGAGCCGTATGAATCCATTCTGGAAGCTCAAGCGCGCGAGCGTGTTTTGAAACGCTGGCGCCGCGAATGGAAATTCGAATTGATCGAGGCGCAAAATCCGCGCTGGCGCGATTTGACGCCGGAATTAATTGGATTGTGAAAGGAAGAACCGGGGTCCCGGGTCTGCAGCGCATCATTCCGCGCTGCGCGCTTCATGCTGCGCTGCGCCCGGGACACGTTTCGGAGCAAGCTTCAACCCGCCGCCGGCACCTTCTTCACCTGATGCGCCTGCAGGCGCGGCAGCACGTCCTTCCCGAACCGGCGGATCTGTTCCAGGAACACGTCGTGCGCCATCGCGCCGACATTCATGTTGATGAGCAGGCTGTTGGCGCCCATGCGCTCCGCGCCCTCGATCAGGTTGTCGGCGACCTCTTTCGGGGAGCCCCACGACAGTTCCCCGCTGTCGACCTTGCGCTCGATGTCGGCCATCGTCGTCTTCTGCATGCCTTCGCGATCGACGCCGACACCAACCCGGTTCTCGGGCTTAATGTAATCCATCGACGCCGATGACAGATAGCCGGTGCCCTTCGGCGACGACGCCTTCTCCAGCGAGCCGTGGTGCCAGAGCGTGTGCACGAAGTAGAGATAGAAGGGGCTGTATTCCTTGATCGCGGTCTCGCGATCCTTGGCCACATAAGCGTCGGTGAAGAAGCAGATGTGCTCCGGCGTGATCGTGTTGCCGTGCGCTTTGAGTTGCTTGGCGTAATAGCCGACGATGTCCTGCGTCAGTCCGCGGTGATGATCGGGAATGACCGCGCTGAAGTTGTGCTTGCCGGCCCACTCGATCGTCTCCTTCGAGCCGGTGAACGGCACCCACACCGGCGGGTGCGGCTGCTGATAGGGCCGCGGCCAGATCGCGATATCCTTGTAGGACCAGAACTTGCCCTCGTAGGAGAACGTCGGTTCGGTCCATGCCTTCAGGATGATGTCGACCGCTTCCTCGAAGCGCGCGCGCGATTCCGCCATCGGCACGCCGTAGACGTTGTATTCGCGCGGCACGCCGCGCGCGAAGCCGGAGAGGATGCGGCCGTGCGACAGTGTGTCGGCCATCGCGAGTTCTTCTGCGATGCGCAGCGGATTGTGCAGCGGCACGAGGTTGCCGAGCATCAGGAACTTCAGCTTCTTGGTTCGCTGCGCGCCGACCGCCGCCATCATGTTCGGCGAGTTCATCAGGCCGTGCGGCGTGGTGTGGTGCTCGTTGAGGCCGACGCCGTCGAAGCCAAGCTTGTCCATCTCCTCCCAGCACTGGAGATGCTGTTCGTAGGTGAGCGCAGCGACGTCGCGGTCATAGTGGTCGCTCGGCAGCGGGTAGGGGAGATATTTCGACTCTTTGTATTGATCGAAATGTTTTCCGTAAGGGAGCAGGTCGAAAATAAAGACTTTCATTTTGCTTTTCCTGAAAACTCAGACCGCACAACCCGCTCCGCTGTCATGCCCGGCCTTGTGCCGGGCATCTCGCTTAGGCGGGCACCCTGCCTCCATAAGCGAGATGGCTGGGACAAGCCCGGCCATGACGGTGCGTGTTGCTAGCGCGGCTTCCTGATCTCATCCGCAGCGTTGATGACGGCATGCAGATTGCGCGCGTATTCGATGGCGCCCGGCGTCGACATGTCCGGCGCGGTGCGGACGTATTCCTTCGCGGCGGTGAGCGAGACGCGCGGCGCCTTCAGCATGGCGGCGGTGAGCTTGTCGACGTGACTGTCGAGCTGCGCGGCTGGCACCACGTCGCTGACGATGCCATAGGACAGCGCGCGCTCGGGCGACACCTCGAACATCGAATACACGAGATAAGCCATCGCTTTGCGCGGCACACGATCGACGAACGACGACATCACCATCGTCGGCATGATCTGGTGCGCCATCTCCGGCACCGAGAAGCTCGCCTTGTCGCTCGCGATGGTGATGTCGCAGGCAGCGGCAATCGCGCAGCCGAAGCCGTGCGCGCCGCCCTGCACAACGGCGATGATCGGGATCGGGCAGTTGCGCATTGCGCCATAAGCATCAAACACCACGTCCGAGAAATTGCGCCGCGTATAGGCGGTGGGCTCAGGGGTGGGCCGCGCGCCCATGCCGTGGCGGCCGACGCAGAAGTCCTTGCCCGCGCCGCGCAGCACGACGATGTCGGAGGTCTTGCCTGCTTCGTTGATGGTGCGCGTCAGCGTCCGCACCATGTCGTCGGTGACGGCGTTGCCGCGGTCCGGCGCGTTGATCGTGATCCGCAGGATCGGCCCGTCCTGCTTCACCAGAATTTCGTCAGCCATCTTTGTCCCTCCCAGATGCTAGCTTTGCGGCATGTCGTAGCAGGAATGCCCCTATCGGTCCGCAGACCGGAACGCATAGGTAGCATGTCTGCTGCGGGCTAACATTGAAGCGTATTCGAGCGCCCCGTATGCTCCGTGCGTATGAAGCCCGCGCCGTTTTCCTACCACGCTCCGAAGACCATTGAAGAAGCGCTCGCCTTGCTGGCGAAGGTCGCCCCGGAGGATGGCCGGGTGCTGGCCGGCGGGCAGAGTTTGGTGCCCACGATGGCGTTCCGCCTCGCGCGGCCGCGGCATCTGGTCGATATCAACGGCGTCGCGGGTCTCGACAAGCTCGCGGTCGAGGGCGGCAGGCTCTGCATTGGCGCGCGGGTGCGCCACGCGGCCTTCGAGACGCCGCCGGAGCCGGGCGCGCTCGGCAAGCTTCTCGCGAAAGTGGTGCAGCACATCGCCCACCATCCGATCCGCACGCGCGGCACCATGTGCGGCAGCCTCGCCCACGCCGACCCGGCGTCCGAGTGGTGCGCGGTCGCTACGGCGCTTGACGCCGAGATGATGGCGAAGTCGGCGCGCGGCACGCGCACGATCGCGGCGAAAGACTACTTTCAAGGCATCATGACCACCGCGTTGGCGGAGGATGAACTGCTCGCCGAGGTGCGGCTGCCGCTTCTTTCGGCAGACACACGCACCGGTTTCGTCGAGTTCAACCGCCGCGCCGGCGATTTCGCTTTTGCAATGGCGGTGGTCGCCTATCGGGTGAAGGACGGCAAGATTGTTGAACCGCGAGTCGCGGTCGGCGGTGCGGAAGCCTCACCCCGCAGAATTGCGGCCGCTGAAAGCGCGATTGCGGGCAAGGCGCCAGGGGTGGATGCGTTCACTGCCGCCGGCGAAGCCGCCGCGAAAGCCATCGACCCGCTCGAAGACGCCAGCATTCCCCAAAACTATCGCCGCGATCTTGTGCGCACGCTCGTGATCCGCGCGCTGAGCGAGGCCGCGTGATGAACGACAATTCGGGCGCCACCAAATGGATCGGCATGCCGGTCGAGCGGCTGGAAGATCCGCCGCTGGTGACGGGCCGCGGCCGCTTCGCGGGTGACATCAACTTCCCGCGCCAGCTCCACATGCGCGTCGTGCGTTCGAACCATGCGCACGGCAAGATCGTCTCCATCGACACCAGCGCCGCGAAGGCGATGCCCGGCGTCGTCGCGGTCTGGACCGCCGATGAGATTCCCGACATCGGCCCGATCGATTTTCGCGAGGGCACGATCGAAAAGCTCGCGCCGTATCGCCAGCCTGTGCTGGCCGTCGGCAAGGTGCGCTACGTCGGCGATCCGGTGGCCGCAGTGTTCGCGGAAGACCCCTATATCGCCGAGGACGCCGCCGATCTCGTCGAGGTGACCATCGAGGAGCTTCCGCCGATCCTCGATGCACGCGATCCGCTCGGCGAGTTCTCGCCGGGCAAGCAGACCGAGGCCGCATTCCTCACGCAAGGCTACGGCGATGTCGATGCGGTGTTCAAATCCGCGCCGCACATTGTCGAGCTGAAGCTGACCAGCGGGCGGCACTCCGGCGTTCCGCTGGAGACGCGCGGCTCCATCGGCCGCTACGACGCGTCACGCGATCAGCTTGAACTGCACGGCGCGGCCAAGGTGCCGCACCGGAACAAGGACCTGATCGCGCGAATGCTCAATCGTCCGCCGTCGTCGGTGAACTGCTACGAGTCGCATGTCGGCGGCGGCTTCGGCATCCGCGGCGAAATCTATCCCGAGGACATTCTGGTCTGCGCGGCGGCGCTGCGCCTCGACCGTCCGGTGAAATGGATCGAGGACCGCAGAGAGCATCTCATTGCCGCGAACCACTCGCGCAACCAGCACCACCACATCAAGGCAGCCTGCACCGACAAGGGCGAGATCCTCGCCATCGACGACGTCATCCATCACGACAACGGCGCTTACGTCCGCACCCACGCCACGCGCGTCGCGATGATGACCTGCGGTGTGCTGCCTGGGCCGTATCGCGTGCCCGGCGCCTACCGTGCACATTGCCACTTCCGCCTGACCAACAAGACGCCGGCCGCGACCTACCGCGCGCCGGGCCGCTTCGAGACGACCTTCGTGCGCGAGAAGCTGATCGACGCCATCGCGCATCAGCTCAAGCTCGACCGCATCGAGGTCCGCAAGCTCAACGCGGTGACGGTCAAGGAGATGCCGTTCAAGCGCCCGCTCGAGGCGCTCGGCGAGGAAATCCACTTCGACTCCGGCGACTATCACCTGCTGCTCGACAAGCTGATGAAATATGTCGAGTGGGAGAAGCTGAACAAGGAACTCGCCGCCCGCCGTGCGAAAGGCGAGATGGTTGGCGTGGGTCTTGCAATGTTCGTCGAGAAGGCGGGCCTTGGCCCTGCCGACGGTGTGCGCATCCAGGTCGACACCGCGGGCCACGTCGAGGTCATCACCGGCGGCGCATCGATTGGGCAGGGCTTCGAGACTGTAATGGGGCAGGTCGCCGCCGAATGTCTCGGCACGGATTACAAGAAAATGCGCGTCACCCACGGCAACACCGAGCGCATCGAGCAAGGCATCGGCGCGCACGCCTCGCGCGCCACAGTGATGACGGCGTCGGCGACGCGCGTCGCCGCGCTGAAAGTGCGTGAGAAGGCGCTCGATATGGCCGCCGAGCTGATGCAGGCGCCGGTTTCCGCGCTCGACATCGTCAACGGCGAGGTCATCCGCACCGACCGTAAGGGCGGCCCTTCGATGACGCTCGGGCAGATTTCCGCGGCGCTCCTGCCGCACTCCAAGGTGCGCGGCAACCGCGAGCCGAACCTCTCAGCCGAAGGCTGGTACTACGCCGACCATCAGGTTTACCCCTACGGCGACCATCTCGCCGTCGTGAAGGTCGATCCCGACACCGGCGGCGTGAAGGTCGAGCGCTACGTCATTGCCTATGACGTCGGCCGCGCGATCAATCCGATGCTGGTGAAGGGCCAGATCGCAGGCGGCTTCGTACAGGGTCTCGGCGGCGCGCTGCTCGAGGAGTTCACCTACAGCGAGAACGGCGATCCGCTCGCCGTCACCTTCGCCGACTATCTGCTGCCGACCGTGAAGGAGACGCCGGACCTCGAAATCCTGCTGACCGAGGATCACCCGTCGCCGATTAATCCGCTCGGCATCAAGGGCGCGGGCGAGAGCGGCATCAACGGCGTCGGCGGCGCGATCGCCAACGCCATCGACGATGCGATCGGCATTCCCGGCGCGATCACCGCGTTGCCGGTGACGCCGCAGAAGCTGAAAGCGATCCTCGACGCCAACAAGAAGCGTTGATCGGGATGCGAGGATCGCTCCGCCGCTGTTCAGTTCGCCGCCATTCAGTTTGCGGTCGCGCAGAAGCCGTAAGCCTTGGCCTCGCCGCTGGCTTCGCAATCCGCGGAGCTCGCGCCGGTGAACTTGCATGCGCCGCCTTCCGGCGCGACGCGCGCGGACACCAGGACCTCGTTGGCGTTGCACTTCACGGCGCAGGTCGCGCCCGTGCAGGTCACGACGCGGCCGGCGGCTGCGCCCGCAGGGCCTGCGGGACCCGCCGCACCGGCAGCGCCTGCGGCACCCGCATCGCCGCGCGCGCCCGCAGGGCCGGCAGGGCCAGCCGGGCCGCGATCGCCGGGATCGCCCTTGTCGCCCTTCGGTCCGGGGCTGCCTGCAAGGCCTGCCGGACCGGTCGGTCCCTGCTTGCCTTCGAAACAACCGCCCAGTGCGAGCGAAGCGACAAGCAACAAAGCGACTGAAACAATGCGCATGGGAGCCCCCTTCCAGAATCAAATTCGATCGAAGGCTAGCGCTGCGGTTCCGTGCTGGCGACTGCCAATTTGTCGCTTTCCCCTGGCCGCCGGGCGTATACTGCGCTTCGGCAAAACTGGAATGCCGTCATGAACAAAAACGTCGACCCGCGCGCCACCAACGCATCGAAACAGGATTTGCGTGTGTGGCTTGCCGAGATGGACGCTGCCGGCGAGATCAAGCACATCAGCGGCGCCGAGCGCGAGCGCGAGATCGGCTGCATCGTCGATATCTACCAGCGCCGCACTGGCAACCAGGCCGTGTTGTTCGACGACATCCCCGGTTATCCGAAGGGTCATCGTATCCTCGCGAACATTCTGACCTCGATCCCTCGCATCAACATGACGATGGGCAATCCGCCCACCGGCACGGAGATCGAGCTGGTGCGCCACTGGCGGCGCTACATGAAGGAAGCCAAGACCATTCCTCCGGTCGAGGTGAAGACCGGTGCGCTCTTGGAGAACGTCAAGACCGGCGCCGACATCGATCTGTTCAAGATTCCGATCCCGCGCTGGCACGAGCACGACGGCGGCTATTACATCGGCACCGGCGACATGGTCGTCATGAAGGACCCGGACACCGGCTGGATCAACTACGGCGCCTATCGCGTGCAGGCGCACGAGAAGAACATCGCGACCGTGATGTGCTCGAAGGGCAAGCACGGCGACATGATCCAGAAGAAGTATTTCGAGCGCGGCCAGCCGTGCCCTGTGGCCGTGGTGTGCGGCATGCATCCGGCGCTGTTCATGATCGCCGGCCTCGAAATCCCGCACGGCAAGAACGAGTACGACGCGGCGGGCGGCCTGCTCGGCGAGCCGGTCGAGGTGATCTACGGACCGAAAACCGGCCTGCCGATCCCGGCCCATGCCGAGATCGCCTTCGAGGGCTTCATCCATCCGAACGACAAGCGCGACGAAGGTCCGCTCGGCGAATGGACGGGTTATTACGCCGGTGGCTTGAAGCAGGAGCCGGTGATCCGCATCGAAACGATGATGTATCGCGACAACCCGATTCTGCTCGGCGCGATCCCCGGCATTCCACCGGATGACGACTCGTTCTATCGCGGCTCGTACCGGTCCGGGGCGGTGTGGAACCAGCTTGAGGCCGCGGGCGTGCCCGAGGTGAAGGGTGTGTGGTCGCATGCGGCCGGCGGTTCGCGGCTCTGGCTCACCGTGGCGATCAAGCAGATGTACGCCGGTCACGCCAAGCAGGCCGGCCTGATCGCCTCGCAGTGCCACGCCGGCGCCTACGTGAACCGTTTCGTCGTCGTGGTCGATGACGACATCAATCCCGCCGACATGGACAAGGTGATCTGGGCCATGTGCACGCGCTGCGATCCGCGCGAGGGGCTGGAGATCCTGCGTGGCTGCTGGTCGTCGGCGCTCGATCCGATGGCTTACTCCGAGAAAGACCCGCGCAACGCCCGCGTCGTCATCGACGCCTGCAAGCCGTTCGGCCGCAGGGATACGTTCCCGCAGGAGGTTCGTCCCACACCGGAGGTGGAGCGGCTGGTGCGCGAGAAGTTCGGCATGCATCTGCCGAAGGGCCTGTGATGACCGAGAAGACCGACATCACGCTGACCATCAACGGCAGCAAGCACTCTATCCGTGTCGAGCCGCGCAAGACGCTGGTCGATGCGATCCGCGAGGACTGCGGGCTCACCGGCACGCACATCGGCTGCGAGCACGGCGTCTGTGGCGCCTGCACGGTGATCCTCGACGGCGAGACGGTGCGCTCGTGCCTGATGTTCGCGGTGCAGGCAAACGGCAAGTCGATCCGCACAGTGGAGGGGCTGGCCAAGAACGGCACGCTGCATCCGCTTCAGCGTGCGTTCATGGCGCACCACGGCCTGCAATGCGGCTTCTGTACGCCGGGGTTCCTGATGCTTGCGACGAACACGCTTGAGCAGCGGCCGAACATCGCCGACGACGAGTTGCTCGACGTTCTGTCGTCGAACCTCTGCCGCTGTACGGGCTATCAGAACATCATCAAGGCCGTGAAGGCCGTGCGCGACGAGATGACCGCGGCGAAGTAGCGCCGTCGCTTGCTCCGTTGTCGTCCCCGCGAAGGCGGGGACCCATAACCACCGTTCTCTCCACGTCATCGCCGGGCATAGCCGTTCGAAGAACGGCGTCGCTTCAGTCGCGCACCAAACTCCACTGTCATCGCCGGGCTTGTCCCGGCGATCCCGCTTAGGTGGGTACTGTGCCTCCCTAAGCGGGATGCCCGGGCCAAGCCCGGGCATGACGGCGG
>BFBZ01000246.1_pt1 | contig 64125 bp, 56 predicted proteins | sample 1888401 | NCBI WGS metagenome assembly BFBZ01 (sample SAMD00112614, study PRJDB3348) | symbiont metagenome | host: Chara braunii
CCCACCGCGAATTCGGCTGCTCGTAGATTTCCGAGGGCGTCGCGACCTGCGCAATGTGGCCGCGATTCATCACCGCCATCCGGTTGGCGAGCGTCATCGCCTCTTCCTGGTCGTGCGTGACGACCACGAACGTCAAGCCGAGCTTGTTCTGCAACTCCAGAAGCTCGAAGCGCGTATCCTCGCGGAGCTTGCGGTCGAGCGCGGAGAGCGGTTCGTCGAGCAGGAGCACCCGCGGGCGCTTGGCGAGCGCGCGTGCGAGCGCGACACGCTGGCGCTGGCCGCCGGACAGTTGGTGGGGCTTTCGCGTGCCGAAACCCTCGAGCTTTACCAGCGCGAGCATCGCGCTTACGCGGTCGTTGATCTCGGATTTCGGCAGAGCATCCTGCTTAAGGCCGAAAGCGATATTGCTCGCGACCGTGAGGTGCGGAAACAGCGCATAGCTCTGAAACATCATGTTGACCGGCCGCTTGTGCGGCGGGACTCCGGCAAGGTCCTGGCCGTCCAGCAGGATTCGGCCCTCGGTCGGCGTCTCGAAGCCCGCGAGCATCCGCAGAAGCGTGGTCTTTCCGCAGCCGGAAGGCCCGAGGAGCGCGAAGAACTCGCATTCGTAGATGTCGAGGGAAAGCCGCTCGACCGCCACGACGCTGCCGAAACTCTTGCTCACCGCCTCGAAGCGCACCAGCGGCTTCTGCGCCGGGTCCGCCCAGGGGGCAAAACCACGGCGCGCGCCCGGATTTCTGCCGACCCCGTCCACCATGCGGCGCACGCTAGACGCGGGCGGCGGGCGGCTCAACAGAATAGGATTCCCGTGGAGTGTGAGGCTGTTGAAAGCTAGTGTCCCGAACCCGAAGTTCGCAAGAATGTGCTGCGGGCACCTTTGCGAACTTCGGGTTCAAAGGGACACTAGAATCATAACGTTGCTAGTGTCGCTTTGATTCGGAAGTTCGCTTCGGAATGCGCTGAGAACTCAAGCGAACTTCCGAATCGCGACACTAGTGCAGGATGAAAACGTTGCCGGCCTTCTTCGGCTTTTCCTCAGGCTCGGGCTCCGGCACGCGCTCTTCCAGGAACACCAGCTTGCGCGGCGCGGGACCGTAATAGCCTTCCATTTTCACGGTCGGGCGGGGCTTGGCGAGGATCGAGACGATGCGATCCTGCAGCGCCTTGGTGGAAACCGGCTTCAGCAGATATTCGTGCGCGCCGACCTTGGCGGCTTCGACGACGCGCCAGCGGTCGCCGTGGCCGGTGAGGATGATGATCGGAACGTCCGGGTACGGGAAATCGCCGGGCGAACGAACCATCCGAATAAACTGAGCACCGTCGAGCATGGGCATTTCCCAGTCGACGATCACGAGATCGGGCGTGAGCGAGCGGATCGCTTCAAGACCCGCGAGGCCGTCGGAGGCCTCATAGACCTGACGAATGCCGATGGCCGCGAGCATCGTGCGAACGACCTTCCGCATGTGCGGATCGTCGTCGACGAGCAGCACCTTCAGCGCCTCCATGCGCTGTTGCAGATGTTTCGGTACCTGCGTGTCGTTGGCCACGGGATGCCCCGATCAAAATCTGCGAGCATCAAACCAGATTTCGTTTCGAATCCCGTGAAAACGCCCTGAGCAACCCGAAGCAATACGTAGATCAATTGTTAGGAGTTGTTCGCGCTTTGCTAACCGCGTTCAGCCAGCCGGCCCATTTGCGCTCGCGGGTCGCGGCGTCGAGCTTCGGCTCGAAGCGGCGGTCGAGCCGCCAAGTCTTTGCAAAGCCTTCGGGATTTGGACATACGCCGGCCTGGAGCCCAGCCAAATAGGCCGCGCCCAGCGCCGTGGTTTCCTGGACCACCGGACGGTCCACGCAAGCGCCTGTGATATCGGCCAAAAACTGCATCGCCGGATCGCTCGCGACCATGCCGCCATCGACGCGGAGCACCGTATCGGCGGCGCCGGGCCAGTCCGCGCGCATCGCCTCCAGCAAACCGCGGGTCTGATAACCCGTTGCCTCCAAAGCGGCTTTCGCGATCTCGGCGGCCCCCGAATTGCGCGTCAGCCCGCACAGCACACCGCGCGCATCGGCGTCCCAATAGGGCGCGCCGAGGCCGACGAACGCCGGCACGAGGTACACCTGCTCGTCCGGATTCGCCTTTGCCGCCAGCGCATTAACGTCGGACGCCTTCTCGATGATCTTCAAGCCGTCGCGCAACCATTGCACCGCGGCGCCGGCCACGAAGATCGCGCCCTCGAGCGCGTAGATACGCTTGCTGTTCAGCTGATAAGCGATGGTCGTCAGGAGCTTATGCTTCGACCTCACGACCCTGTCGCCGATGTTCAGCAGCGCGAAGCAGCCGGTGCCGTAGGTCGATTTCATCATGCCGGGCCGGAAGCACCCCTGCCCGATCGTCGCCGCCTGCTGGTCGCCGGCGACGCCTAGAATCGGAATCGCGCCTCCGAACAGCTCCGGTACGACATTACCGAAATAAGTGGCGGAATTTTCCACTGACGGCATCGCGACGTGGCTGATCTCGAAGAGATCGGCCAACCGATCATCCCAGTTCGCGGTTTCGATGTTCAGGAGGTTGGTCCGCGCGGCATTCGTCGCGTCGGTCGCGTGAACCGCGCCGCCGGTCAGCCGCCAGAGGAGAAAACTGTCCACCGTCCCGAACGCGAGCCGGCCCGCCTTCGCCGCCGCCCGCGCGCCGTCGACGTGATCGAGCAGCCAGGCGATCTTGGTGGCCGAAAAATACGGATCGAGCACGAGGCCGGTTCGCGCCGCGACGAAATCCTCGTGGCCCGCAGCGCGCAGCCGCGCGCAGGCGTCCGCTGTGCGGCGGTCCTGCCAAACAATCGCATTGTGAATCGGCTTGCCGGTCGCGCGGTCCCACACGATCGTGGTCTCGCGCTGATTGGTGATCCCGATGCCGGCAATATCTTTCGCCGCGACGCCCGCCTTCGCCATCGCGCCGCGCACGGTCGCGACCACGCTTTCCCAAATGTCCTCCGGATCGTGCTCGACATGGCCCGGCGCCGGATAGATCTGTCGGATTTCCTGCTGCGCCGTGGCGACGGGCGCGAGCTGCGCGTCGAACACGATCGCGCGCGAGGAGGTGGTGCCCTGGTCGATGGCGAGGAGGTGAGTCGGCATAGCGCGATGTTACGCGCTGGAATGCTTTCGTCACCCTCCAACCGCCGTGTGGGCGTCAGAAAGCGGACGGCTCGCTGACGCCGCGCTTCACCTGCGGCCCGAGCGCGGAATGCTTCTCCCGCCACTTCGGGCCGGGTCCCCGCATGTAGTAGCGCTCGGGCGAGTAGTTCTCGCCACGGATCACAAACGCGCGACGGAGCGCAAGCAACAGCGCCCAAATGGCCGAGTTATGCTTTTGCATGGTTCAACGCTCACAGGCTCAGTTCGAGAGGACCGGTGACCATGACGACGGCCTGCGGCTTGGTGCCGTATTCGAACATCGCGAACCGAAAAGCCGCCGCGCGGCTGACGAAGAAACCGCCATAGCGATTGTGCGGCCCCTGCACGACCCATCGGCCTCGGCTGTCTTTTCCGATCAAGCAACAATCCGCCGGTCGCGTACCCATGAGACTTCTCCTCTGAACGTCGCGGAGACAACGCATGTTCGGCCAGGAATGTGCTCATGAGCGCATATGGATTCGATTGGAAAGTGAGTCCTTCCGTGTAAGGGAGATATAAAGACGACGGCCGCCGCGTTTTATGAGTTCTTTGCAGGCCTTTCCGTAAATCCATATGGCCTCTTTATAGGCCCCTGCTCATGTTGACCGCGTCTGAAATAAGGCGTTCGCCCACCCCTTGAGTCGGACGCTTTGGATCGAACATGAGCGCCATGAAACAATGCATTCCGAAGCTTTCCGGCTATGCACCAGCGATTCCTACGCCCTTCAATGCGGACGGATCAATCGACCACGTCACGTTTGAGCGATTCTGCGACCTTCAGATCAATCACGGCGCCGGCGCGCTCGTTGTATGCGGCACCACGGGAGAGGCGCCGACCTTAAGCACGGCCGAGCAAGACGCACTCGTTCGCATTGCGGTCGGAGTAGCAGCACGAAGGGTTCCTGTGATTGCAGGCGCAGGTTCGAATTCGACCGCCCACGCCATCGAACTTTCGCAATCAGCCGAAGCAGCCGGCGCCGACGCGGTCTTGTCGATCGCGCCCTATTACAACAAGCCGACACAAGCCGGCCTGCACGCGCACTTCAGCGCCATCGCACAGTCAACCGGCTTGCCCATCGTTCTCTATGACGTGCCCTCGCGCACGGCCTGCGGCATTGCCGACGACACGATCTTTCGCCTCGCCGAACTCCCGCAATTCATCGGCCTGAAAGATGCAACGGGAGACGTCGCCCGGCCCATTCGCCTGAGGCCGCATCTTCCGGATCATTTCCGATTGCTGTCCGGCGACGACGCGACGGCATGGGTGTTCATCGTTCAAGGCGGCGACGGCTGCATCTCCGTCACATCCAATGCCGCTCCGGGATTGTGCCAAAGCCTGTTTCTGGCATGCAGGCAAAGCGACATGGAAAGAGCGCGGCAGTTGGCGCTTCCGGTTGCACAACTAACCACTGCGTTGTTTTCCGAATCCAATCCCGCACCGCTCAAGTACGCGCTCCACCTTCTCGGCCTGATGTCGCCCAAGGTCCGATTGCCGCTGGTGGAACTCACTGCGGCCAACAAAGCGGCCGTCACCGCAGCGGTGGCTCATCTTTGCGAAGCCTATTCCGAATACGTCATCAACGACTGCCGCAAGGACTCGCTCAGAAAAGATACGTGCTCGACGTGGCCCGCGCCGGATAGATCTGCCTAATCTCCTGCTGCGCCGTGGCGACGCGCGCGAGCTGCGCGTCGAACACGCTCGCGCGCGAAGAGATGAGCCGGCATAGCGCGATGTTACGCGCTGGAATACTGTCGTCATCCGGCAATCGAAAGATCGAGCACGCCTATCGCGCCGAGGATGCTTCACCCTGCGTCCGGTTGAACGCCGCCCAGACGCCGTCCTCGCCGTCCCACGAGCCTTTGCTGGCTGCTTTCGAATATTCCGTCGCGCGCTGCTCGAAGAAGTTGGCGTGCTCGACACCGTTGAGGATTTCGACCAGCCACGGCAGCGGATGCGGCCGAAGCTGGTTGTAGCCGCCCTCGGCCTCCTCGAAATATCCGAACACCGGCGGCAGCCGGAGCTGCGTCAGCCGCCAGTCCGCGACGTAACGGACGTAGGACTGGATCTCGCGCGGCCTCATGCCTTCGATCTCGCCAATGCCGAAGGCCAGATCGACGAAATTCTCCTCCAGCTTCACCATCGTCTTCGCCACATCGACGATATCGTCGCGCACCGCGCGCGTCACCGCGCCGGTCTCGCGATGCCATTCGTGGAACAGCTTGATGACGCCCTCGCAGTGCAGGCTCTCGTCGCGCACCGACCAGCTTACGATCTGGCCCATGCCATTCATCTTGTTGTGTCGCGGAAAATTCAGCAGCATCGCGAAGCTCGCGAACAGCGCCATGCCTTCCGTGAAGGCGCCGAACATGGCGAGCGTGCGCGCGACGTCGGCCACCGTCTCGACGCCGAACTGGTGCATGTAGTCGGCCTTCGCGCGCATTTCCGCATAGTCGCGGAACGCTTCGAACTCGGTCTTCGGCATGCCGAGCGTCTTCAGCAGCAACGCATAGGCGTCGATGTGCACCGTCTCCATGTTGGTGAAGGCGGCCATCATCATCTGCACGGTGAGCGGCTGGAAGATCGGGATGTAACGCTTGAGATAATTGTCGCCGACCTCGATGTCCGACTGGGTGAAGAACCGGAAAATCTGCGTGAGCAGCGCGCGCTCATTCGCGGTGACGCGATCCGACGCCCAGTCCTTGAGGTCGGCGCCCAGCGGCACCTCTTCTCCCATCCAGTGCGTCTGCTGCTGGCGCTTCCAGAACTCGTAGGCCCAGGCGTAGCGGTCCACGTCATACGTGCCCGTGGAATCGAGAAGCCCGACGCGGCCTTTTCCGATCAGCGTGCGTGGATCGACTTTCGAAAGGTCCGTCACTGACATGCCAGGCACTCCTCGTAGTCGGTGCGGCTTGATGTGGAGAACGCATCGCTCTTCTCGGCTTTCTCAAGCTGGCCGGCAAAGCCTGCGCGTGAAATCGACTTGGAGCGGCAGTAGTAAAGACTCTTCACGCCGCGCTTCCACGCCGACCAATGCAGCATGTGGAGGTCCCATTTATCGATGTCGGCGGGGAGATAGAGATTGATCGACTGGCTCTGGCAGATGAACGGCGCGCGGTCGGCGGCGAACTCGACGATCCAGCGTTGATCGATCTCGAAGGCGGTGCGGAACGTCGCCTTCTCTTGCTCCGACAGCATTTCGAGATGCTGCACCGAGCCCTCGTGTTCGATGATCGATTGCCACACCGCCGAATTGTCGGCGCGCTTTGCCGCCAGCACCTTGGCAAGATGCGGATTGCGCACCGAAATGGCGCCGGACAGCGTCTTGTGGGTGTAGATGTTGGCCGGGATCGGCTCGATGCACGCGCTGGTGCCGCCGCAGATAATGCTGATCGAGGCCGTCGGCGCAATTGCGATCTTGTGACTGAAGCGCGCCATGATCCCGCGATCCATCGCGTCCGGACACGGCCCACGCTCGCGCGCCAGCGCCACCGACGCCGCGTCGGCATCGCGGCGGATCTTGCGGAACATGTTGAGGTTGTAGGACTTCGCCATCGCGCTTTCGAGCGGGATGCCTTTCGCTTGCAGGAACGAGTGGAAGCCCATCACGCCGAGGCCGACCGAACGCTCGCGGAGCGCTGCGTACTTCGCGCGCTTCATGCCCTCGGGCGCGACCGTGATGAAGTGGGTCAGCACGTTGTCGAGGAAGCGCATCACGTCTTCGACGAAGCTAGGGGCGTCCTTCCATTCTTCCCAAGTCTCGAAGTTGAGCGAGGAGAGACAGCAGACCGCCGTGCGCTCCTCGCCCTTGTGATCGAGGCCGGTCGGCAACGTGATCTCGCTGCACAAATTCGACGTGGTGACCTTCAAGCCCAGCTCGCGCTGGTGCTTGGGCAGCGCGCGGTTCACCGTATCGATGAACAGGAGATACGGCTCGCCGGTCTGCAACCGCGTTTCGAGAATGCGCTGCCAGAGCTGCCGCGCATCGATTTCGCGAATGACTTCGCCGTTCTTCGGGCTGCGCAGCGCGAACATCCTGCCGGCGCCGACCGCTTCCATGAATTCGTCGGTGACGTTGATGCCGTGATGCAGGTTCAGGCTCTTGCGGTTGAAGTCGCCCGAGGCCTTGCGGATTTCAAGAAACTCCTCGATCTCCGGATGATGGATGTCGAGATAGACCGCCGCCGAGCCGCGCCGCAGCGAGCCCTGGCTGATCGCGAGCGTCAGCCCGTCCATCACGTGAATGAACGGGATGATGCCGGAGGTGACGCCGCCCTTCACCTTCTCGCCGATCGAGCGCACACGGCCCCAGTAGGTGCCGATGCCGCCGCCGTTCGAGGCGAGCCACACGTTCTCGTTCCAGGTGCCGACGATGCCATCAAGCGAGTCGGACACCGAGTTGAGGAAGCACGAGATCGGAAGGCCGCGCGTGGTGCCGCCGTTGGAGAGCACCGGCGTCGCCGGCATGAACCACAGCTTCGACATCGCGTCGTAAAGACGCTGCGCGTGCGCGACATCGTCCGCGAAGGCGCACGAGACGCGCGCGAACATGTCCTGGAAGCTTTCGCCCGCGAGCAGATAGCGGTCGGTCAGCGTGAGCTTGCCGAACGTCGTCAGCAGATCGTCGCGCGAGCGGTCGAGCTTCAGGTCGGACGGCTTGGGTGGCTGCGCGAGCGGCGCCGGCAGCGGCGCGGGCGTGCGCTCTGAGACGAGACGCAACTCCGGAACGACGGGTTTTGCTTCCACTCGCGCTGCCGAAGGCTTCGGCAACACGAGATTCCCTCGTGAATCGAAATCGTAAGACAAAGACATCGGCAACCCCGCGATGTTGGGGCGGATGCCGAGCGGACGACTTGCTAGGAAACCTGAGGCGCACACCTCAAGCTGCAAGCGGCCAACCGGGGCACCCCGCCCGAGGACGTTCGTTCGATCACGGCAGGTCTCCTGGCTCGCGGGTCGCTGCGGCTGTCGGGTCTTCCCAGTGCATTCGCGCACCAGTGACCGAAGATGACAGCCGCTCGCCGCTTACAGTTGCGGGGGCAGCCCCGGCTTGGTCCCGAAGGACGCACCGGATTCCCTCTTAGCTCGAATTCCCACTAGATATGGGAACCAGAGACCGTGAACGGGCTACATATGGACGCCAAAGCTTAAAGATTCGCAAGCGGCTTTTGCGGGGCCTGTGGCTTGCCGGGAAAACCCGCCACAGGCCCCCGCATTCACGCCGGCTGCTTCAACGCGGCCATGTCGACCGGCATCTTCCGCAGGCGCTTGCCGGTTGCCGCAAAGATCGCATTGGCGACCGCCGGGACGATGGCCGACGTCCCCGCCTCGCCCAATCCACCCGGCGCCTCGGAGTTCTGGACGACGTGAACCTCGACGACCGGCGCCTCGTTGATGCGGAGGATCTGGTAGCTGTCGAAGTTGCCCTGCTCGACGCGGCCGTTCTTCAGCGTGACCTCGCCATAGAGCGCGGCCGTGATGCCGAACATGAGCGCGCTCTGGACCTGCGCGCGCACGGTGTCGGGGTTGACGAACATGCCGCAATCGAGCGCGCAGACGACACGCCGGACACGAACCGCGCCGTCCTTCGCCACTTCGACCTCGGCAACCTGCGCCATATAGCTCGCGAACGCGAACTGCACGGACACGCCGCGGCCCGCCCGGCTCGGAAGAGGCTGTCCCCATCCGGCCTTTTCCGCGGCCAGCGCAAGGACAGCCTTGGCACGGGGAGTCTTGTCGAGGAGCGCGAGCCGGTATGCGACCGGGTCCTGCTTCGCGGCCGCAGCAAGCTCGTCCATGAAACTCTCGACCACGAAGACGTTGTGCGACGGACCGACGCTGCGCCAGAACGCGGTTGGAATGCCCGGCGGTTCGACCCGCAGGTATTCGACGCGCATGTTCGGGAGGTCATAGACCAGATCGATCGCGCCCTCGGTGGTATCGGGATCGAGACCGTTATTGAATCCCGGCGGAAGCCATCGCGCGATGACCGAGGAGCCTGCGAAACGATGGCTCCAGGCGACCGGCTTTCCCTTGTCGTCGAGACCGGCGGATATGCGATCAAAAAAAATCGGCCGGTACATATCGTGCTGGATGTCCTCTTCGCGGGTCCACACGACCTTCACCGGACCATCGACCTGCATGCCGATCTGAACCGCGCGGGCGACTCCGTCGCTCTCGAGCCTGCGGCCGAAGCCACCGCCGATCAGATGATTGTGCACGACGACCTTATCCAGCGGCAGCCCGGCGATCTTCGCCGCCGTCGCTTGCGCTCGCGCGAGAGCTTGATTGCCGACCCAGATTTCACATCCGTCCCTGCGAACATGAACCGTGCAATTCATCGGCTCCATCGTCGCGTGGGCGAGGAACGGAACCTGATAGGTCGATTCGACCCTGGTGGCCGCGCCTGCCATCGCCGTGCCGACATTGCCGACGTTCTGCGCGACGACGCCCGCGTTCAACGTCGCCTTTTCGAGCTCGTCCACGATGTCTTTCGTGCTGAGCTTGGCGTGCGGACCATCGTCCCATTCGATCACCAGCGCTTCGAGACCTTTCTTGGCGGCGCCCATGTGGTCGGCGACGACGGCGACGGCATCGTCGAGCCGCACGATCTGGCGCACGCCTTTGACGGCCCTGGCCGCCTTGTCGTCGACGTTCTTCACACGGCCTCCGAACACCGGCGATTGCGCGAGCGTCGCGATCTTCACGCCAGGCGGGCGAACGTCGATGCCGTAGACCGCCGTTCCGTTGACCTTGGCCGGTGTGTCGAGCCGCTTGGCCGGCGTGCCGATCAGCTTGAAGTCCTGTGGCTGCTTGAGCACGACATTCTGTGGAACGGGAATGCGGGCCGCGTCGGCGGCAAGTTCGCCGTATCTGGCGCGCCGGCCCGTGGGCACATGAAGCACTTCACCGCCTTGCGCGCGGCAGGACGCCGGATCGACATTCCAGCGTTTCGCGGCCGCCGACACCAACATGGTCCGCGCCGTAGCACCGGCCTGACGCAGCGGCTGCCACGCGCCGCGGATCGCGTTCGAGTTGCCCGTTGCCTGAACGCCCAACAGAGGATTGGCATAGAGTTTTTCGTTGGGCGGCGCGTGCTCCAGCTGCACCTGCTTCAAGTCGACTTCAAGCTCTTCGGCGATCAACATCGGGATCGATGTATAGGTGCCTTGGCCCATCTCGACGTAGGGCATGATCAGAACGATTCGCCCATCGCCTTCGATGCGGATGAAGGCATTGGGCGCAAAGTTGTCGGCGGCTTGGGCTTCGCGGCTTGCAAACGGCAAATACAAGCTCAGCATCAGGCCGCCACCCGCGGCTGCTCCGGCCTGCAACAACCCGCGCCGGGAGAAACCGTTCACCGATGACGCCTGATCCAAGCCGGCTGCCGGGGAAGCGAGATGATCGTGGATCATGTCAGCCTCCCTGCCCGCCCGACTGCGCGGCCTGCTTGATCGCTTCACGAATGCGAACATAGGTCCCGCAGCGACAGATATTGCCGGACATTGCGTCGTCGATGTCGGAATCCGTCGGACGCGGATTGCTTGCCAGCAACGCCGAAGCGGACATGATCTGGCCCGATTGACAGTAGCCGCATTGAACGACTTCACGGTCGAGCCAAGCCTTCTGAACCCTGGCGCCCGCCGCGGTGGCGCCGATGCCTTCGATCGTTGTGATTCCGGAAGTGCCGATGCTGTCGACCGGCGTGATGCACGAACGAGTGGCGACGCCGCCGACATGCACAGTACAAGCACCGCACAGCGCCATGCCGCAGCCGAACTTGGTGCCGGTCATGCCGAGCACGTCACGCAACACCCAAAGGAGCGGCGTGTCGCCGTCGACATCGACCGTCCGGTCAATGCCGTTGACCTTGATTGTGGTGGCCATTGCTTATCTCCCTGCTATGCGCGAAAGCTGCCGACATTCAACCGCGTTCATTTCTCACGATTCAAGGCCCTCAACGGAAATTGAACTCGCGACTGCTGCCGCGCGCCTCACTCAACTGGCACCCGCCGCTCTTGTGTGCCAGGACGGAGGTGCCTAGCCTACCGCTCAAACGCGAACACGCGCTTCCAGTCGCGTTTCATGTCCACGATGGTCCAGCCTTTGGCTGTGCCCTCGTCGAGCGCCTTGTCGAGCTTGCCGATGTGCGACTGCCGGTCATAGGCGTATTCGCGCTCGGCGTCGGTGTGGTGGACGATCCCCATGAACCGCGCGCGGCTACCGGCGGCGGTCCATTGCAGCATCTGGAGATCGCCGTCGGAGTTACCGAACGCGAAGATCGGGCGACGGCCGATGAAGCGGTTGATGCCGGCGGGCTTGCCGGGACCGTCGTCGATGAACTCGACCTTCGGCAGCTTCATCAGCTCCGGCGTGCCGTCCTTGGCCGTCTGGAATTTCACGACGCCGGACGAGCCGATCACCTGCTCCGGCGGAATGCCGTAAACCCTCTCGGCCCACGGCCGCATGAATTCGATGCCGCCGCCGGAGACGATGAACGTCTTGAAGCCGTTGGCGCGCAGGTAAACGAGCAGCTCCAGCATCGGCTGATAGACCAGTTCGGTGTAGGGCCGGTTGAAGCGCGGATGACGGGCGCTTGCGGTCCAGTCGAGCACGGCTTTGGAGAACTCCGCTGTGGTCATGCCGGTGTGCGTGGCCGCGACGATCTGCAAGACGCCCTTCTCGCCCGCCGCCGCGAGCGCCTTCATGTCGCGATCGAGCACGCCCTTGAACGGCTGCTTGGTCTTCCATTCCGGATGCTGCGGCGCCATCGCAGCGATCCGGTCGAACGCGAAGGCGACCTGGAAATAAACGGGCTGCTCAGCCCACAACGTGCCGTCATTGTCGAAGGCCGCGATGCGTTCGGCGACAGGTACGAAGTCCGCTCCGCCCTCGCGCGTCACGCGGGCGACGAAGTCGACGATCGCCGTCTTCACCGCACCTTCATTCCATGACGGCAGAGGATCGGATTGAGCGCGCGCGTGGCCCGCTGCCATAACCAGACTTGCAATGAAGACGAGCCTGAGCACGAGCGCGCGGATCATGGCGAACGCCTCAGCTTCGATGTCAGAACGGGTTGACGTCGTTCACGACGGCGATCTGCCGCAGCGGCACCTCGTGAAGGACGCGCATGGCGTTAGCCCCGTTGCTTCGGAAACCCCGGCCGGCATCGCTGCCGACCGGTTTGCAATTCGGTGCAACTACCTCGAACCCGCCGCCTTCTGCCGGGCGTCCTTGATCGCCTCCATCGCGTCTTCCATGACTGTCGTCGGCACAAAGCTCGGCGGGAACGAGCGCGGCGGGAATTCCTTGAAGGTGGCCGTGAACTGAAAGACATCGTCCATCGCGCCGTAGATCTGTCCGACGTGGTTGACCTGCCAGTCCCAGAACGTGTTGGACGTGATATCGGCCCGTTCGAACGGGTCCTGCATCAGATTGAACGTCTTCTGCAGGCGCAGTTTCGTGAAGGGCTCTGCCCACACGCCCATCGTCCCGGCGAGGCGCTGCTCCGCGTAGACGTATTTGTAATCGCCCTTGCGGAAGGCCACGAGCAGGCCGTCGTCGTCCGTGTAGAAGAACTTGTCGCGAGCGCTCTTGGTGCCGTTGTTGTTGCCAACAGTGCCGCTCACATTGCGCAGGAATGCCGACTGGTCGAACCCGTCGAGGTGAACCTTGTAGTTGATGCCGTTGGCCGTGTAGCCCGCCTTCAGCTTGTTGACGATGTCCGGTTCGCCCGCGATCGCGCAGAGCGTCGGAATCCAGTCGTTATGGCTCATCATTTCGTTGGTGATGGTGCCGGGACGGATGGCGCCGGGCCAGCGCACCAGACACGGCACGCGGAACGCGCCCTCCCAGTTGGTGTTCTTCTCGGAGCGGAACCAGGTCATGGCGCCGTCCGGCCAGGTGTTCATGTGCGGGCCGTTGTCGCTCGAATAGACGACGATGGTGTTGTTCGCAATGCCCATGTCGTCGAGCGCCTTGAGCAGGACGCCGACGGTGTCGTCGTGCTCCATCATGCCGTCGATGTATTCGCTGTCGCCGTTCTTGTAGCGGCCGCGATGTTCGGCGCGGACATGCGTCCGCAGATGCATGCGGGTCGAGTTGAACCAGCAGAAGAACGGCTTGTTGGCCGCTTGCTGCCGCTTCATGAAGTCGACAGCCGCGGCGGAGGTCTCGTCGTCGATGGTCTCCATGCGCTTCTTGGTGAGCGCGCCGGTGTCCTCGATGGTCTGCTTGCCGATCTTTCCGAAACGCGGATCGACGGTCGGATCGTCCCGGTCCGTGGCCTTGCAGCGGAGCACGCCGCGTGGACCGAACTTGGCCTTGTAGGCCGGGTCCTTCGGATAGTCCGGCAGCTCCGGCTCTTCCTCGGCGTTGAGGTGATAGAGATTGCCGAAGAACTCGTCGAAACCGTTCACGGTCGGCAGCGATGGGTTGCGGTCGCCGACGTGGTTTTTGCCGAACTGCCCGGTGGCGTAGCCGAGGTTCTTGAGCAGGCCGCCAACGGACGGATCGAGCTGGCTCATGCCCATCGGCGCGCCGGGGAAACCGACCTTGGTCAGCCCGCTGCGAATGCCGTGCTGACCCGTGAGAAATGCCGCGCGGCCCGCGGTGCACGACTGTTCGCCATAGTAGTGCTGGAACTTGATGCCCTCGCGGCCGATGCGATCGATGTTCGGGGTCTCGTAGCCCATCAATCCGTTCGAGTACGCGCTGATGTTGGCGATGCCGATGTCATCGCCCCAGATGACAAGGATGTTCGGCTTGCCGCCGGATGCCGCGGGCTGCGGCGCCGGTGCGGGACGCTGCTGGGCCTGTGCGACCTGCGCTGGTGCGCCCGATGTCAGCGCCGATGCGGCGGCAAATGTGGTTCCGCCGAGAAGAATATTGCGGCGGTTGAGTTTGCGGTCGCTGGTATCCTGATCGCTCATGGCTTGCTCCTCTGGCACCTGCGCTGGCGCGGGCGCAGTCTAGGGAGCGTGGAGCCGCACAATCGAGTTGGACTGAGGTCCAATACAAAAGCCCCGGGCTCACCGCCCGGGGCTTTCGCATTCCGTGACGCGTGCCCCTCCCGGCGCGCGTCACCAGCCCAGTGCCCCTAGTAGGGACCGCCGAAACGCCAGTTGAGGCCGACCAGCACGGTCTGCAAGTCGCGCTTGAGGTTGACGCCCACACCCGTCGTGGTCACGCCGCTGCTCGTGCCGAAGTTCGAGTAGTTGTACTCGACGAAGGCCGACCAGTTCGGGAGGAACTTGTATTCCCAGCCGCCGCCGACGGTGTAGCCGCCCTTGGTGCTGCCGAACTGTCCGATCTGCACGCCGGCGAGCGTGACGGTCTGATCGGTGCGCGCCCAGGCGCCGCCGCCTTGCACGTAGAGCAAGCCGGCCGGAACCACCGCGTAACCGACGCGACCGGTCAGCGTGTTGATCCAACGCGTCTTGCTGTCGCCAATGGCGCCGGTGAGCGGACCCACGCCGATGAGGCCGCTGCTGCCGACGCTGGTGCCGTCGAACATGTCGCGAATGCCGACGACCCAGCCGGTGCCGACGAACTGATAGTCGCAGCCGATCTGGCCGCCGCCGATGAAGCCGGTGTTGGTGCCGGAGATTCCGCCGCCCGTTGCCGCGTTGATGTCAGCGCGGCCGAAGGCTCCTCCGACGTTGCCGCCGATGTAGCATCCGGTCCATGTGGGCATGGGCGCCATCACCGGCGCGGGCGGGGCCTTGCGCGGCAAGTCCGCCGCCAGAACAGCCTGAGACGCGGCGAGAGCCGTGCCGGCTGTGAGAAGTGTTAGAGCGATGGTGCGCATCATTGTCCTTCCCCTTCCTATTGACTTGACGAACTGTTTCTCCCGATAGGGGTGTCGCTTGGAGCAATCACGCTGCTCCCCTGCGAACACGCTCACAATAGCCAAGGAGGGTGAAAACTGCGTATCGCCGATACATTCCCGTGCGGGTGTGACCGGGCGAACACAATCAATGCGCGGAAACGGTAATTCGGTAATCGGTATCGAAACAATGCGATGAATTCGACGCGTTTCGACTTTTCGTATGACGGTATTTCGCTACTGCACGTCACGCAGCGCTGACGGCCGCCTTCGATGCGCGCGCGAACAGAATCGGTGCGATCTCCGACGCGGGTTTCGGGCGGCAGAAATAGTAGCCCTGCATCTCGGTGCAGTTCGCAGCGCTCAACACTTCGAGCTGATCGCCGGTCTCGACGCCCTCCGCCGTCGTGGTTTTACCGAGGCTCACGGCGAAACGCACGACCGCGCGCGCGGTCGCGCGCGCTTCCTCGTCGGCGTGCCGAAGCTCGCTGACAAAGCTGCGGTCGATCTTGATCTTGTCGAAGGCAAACTTGCGCAGGAAGCTCAACGACGAATAGCCGGTGCCGAAATCGTCGAGCGCGATCCGCACGCCAAGCTCCTGCAAGCGGCGGAGCGTTGCGAAGACAAGCTCGCTGTCGTGCATGACGAGCGACTCGGTGACCTCAAGCTCGAGCCGCGACGGCGCGACGCCGGAGGCCGCAAGCGCATGCACCACCGCGGGGGTCAGCTCCCGGCTCCTGAACTGGGCGACCGAGAGATTGACCGCGATCTTGAGACCGGAGGGCCAGCGCGCCGCTTCCGCGCAGGCGGTGCGCAGCACCCATTCGCCGAGCGGCACGATGAGCCCGGTTTCCTCCGCGAGCGGGATGAAGTCCGCCGGCGGTATCAATCCGCGCTGGGGATGACGCCAGCGCAGCAGCGCCTCGCAGCCCGCGATCTCGCCGCTCTTCAGATTGGCGAACGGCTGGTAGTGCAGCTCGAACTCGCCCTTCGCGAGCGCGCAGCGCAGATCTTGCTCCAGCTCGCGTCGGTGCTGCATCAGGCGGTCGAGCTCCGGTTCGAAGAAACGATGGGTGCCACGGCCGGCAGTCTTGGCGCGATAGAGCGCGAGGTCGGCGCTTTTCAGGATCTCGTCGGAATCGCGGCCGTGCGCCGGCGCGATGGCGATGCCGACACTGGTGCCGGTGCTCACCTGATGCCCGCCGAGATCGAATGGCGCTCGGAACGCCTTCTGGATCGCTTCGGCGAGAGCTGTGGCGTCGGCGGCCGGCTCGGTGACAGCCGGTTCGGTGAGGTCTTGCACGATCGCGAACTCGTCGCCGCCGAGCCGGGCGATCGTATCGTTCTCGCGGAGACAAGAGCGCAGGCGCGCGGCCACGCCCTTCAACAGAAGATCGCCGACCGGATGGCCGAGCGTGTCGTTGACGTCCTTGAAGCGGTCGAGATCGAGCATGAACACCGCAAGACGGCGGCATCCCGTGCGCGCCGCGTCGAGCGCCTGATCGAGATGCTCGTGCAGCAACACGCGGTTCGGCAGATCGGTCAGTGCGTCGTGCTGCGCCATGTAGGCGATCTTCGCGGCCGAGCGCTGCTGCTCGGTGACGTCGAGATGGGTCGCGACCCAGCCGCCACCGGCCAGCGGCTGCCGCGTGACGCGGATCAGGCGGCCGTCGGCCAGTTCGTCGATGCGGCTCGACGTCACGTCTTCGGGCAATGCGCGGAGCGCGGCGACCACCTGCTCCGCCGCGTCGTGATTCGCTTCGCACTTGAGGATGCCGGACAGCACGCGATGCCGGATGATGAGCCGGTGCGGCGTGCCGGATTTCAGCAGTTCCGGCGGCAGGCGGTACATCTTGGCGTAGCGGTCGTTGCACACGACGAGGCGCTTCTCGGCATCGAACATGCACAGGCCCTCGCCCATGTGGCCCAGCGCGAGGTCGAAGCGCTGGTTCTGGATGCGAAGCTCCTCCTCGCGTTGCCGGCGCATGTGATTTTCCATCAGCGCGGTGGAGGCGATGCCCGACAGCATGATCACCAGCGTCGCGCCCGAGACGGCAAGCACCATCAGCGGATTGCCGACCGGTGACGGCGGAACGACGACCGTGGGATCGGGAATGATCGTGGCCGCAGCCATCGCCGTGAAGTGCAGGCCGCAGACCGCAAGCGTGAACAGCCCGGCCGCTATCACAAGCGCGCGGCGGCCACCGATGCGCTGGAACGCTATCATCGCCGCAGATGCAAGCACCACGCCAATTGCAATTGACGACGCCGCGAGTCCGCCGTCCCAATGCAGCGCGCCGGGAACAATGAGGGCATGCATGCCGATGAAATGCATGACTCCGATGCCGGTGCCGATAACGCCGCCACCCAAGGCCGCGCGCCACGGAACGCCGCCCGCCGCGATGACAAATCCGAGCGTGGTCACAGCGATGGCGATGAAGAAGGAGCCCGTGGTGGCGAACGGCTCATACGCGACCGGGAAACCCGCATCATAAGCCAGCATGGCGATGAAATGCGTCGCCCAGATTCCCGAGGCGCTGCAAATGCCCGTCAGCACCAGCAGAATCGAACGCCGGAGACCATCGCTGACCGCGACGTGAGAATAGATCTTGAAGGAAGCCAGAGCGGCGACAGCGCAAATCACAAACGCAAGCGCAACGAGCCGATAGTCGTGTTGCGCCGTCAAACAGGTCAGCACGCGATCCACCGCGGCGCCCTCCGAACTCAGACGTTGGAAACGCCTAGAGACTGGAAGGCATGGTGTACGACAAGCTTTCGGAAGAAGCGGTGTATAAGTCTGCCAAACACAATGTTAAGCCGCGCATCGCAATTCGCGATTGTTGTGTGTGGAGTTGAAAGCAACGGGAACTCTGCCCGGGCACGCCGCGCACTGGGCGCAACCGCACGGTTGGAGCTTCGCTATTTGGCCTTGTCCAGAAAAGCGCGAACCAGCACGATCGTGGCCTTGGGATTCTCTTCCATGATCCAGTGGCCGGAATCCGGAACGACGCCCTCTTCCACGTTGTTCGCAGCGAAGCGCATCACCGCGGCCATCTGGAGACCGAACGACTTCTCGCCGCCGAGTGCGAGCACCGGCACATCGAGTTTGCCCTTGGCGAGGAAGGCCTTGTTGTCGATCGCGTCCTGATCAAAGGCCGCGAACTGCGCGAAGCCCGCGCGCATCGCGCCCGGCCGCGCATAGAGTTTCGCATAGTGCTGCCGCGCAGCTTCGCTGAAGCGCTTCGGACTGGCGGAAAACTCGTTCCAGAAGCGGTCGAGATAGATGCGCTCGCGTCCCTTCACGAGCCGCTCCATGTCGGGGCCGCCGAAGCGGAAATGCCAGAGCAGCGGGTTCTTGAGGATTTCCTCCCACGGGCCGACGCCCGGCACCGGCGCGTCGATCAGCACGAAGCGCGTCACGCGATCGCGATAGCCCGCGGCGAAGGCGAAGCCGACCATGTTGCCGATGTCGTGGGTGACGAGCGCGGCGCGGTCGATCTTCAGCGCGTCGAGAACGCCCGCAATGTCGCTCGATTGCGTCCGCTTGTCGTAGCCGACTTCGGGAATCGCCGAGCGGCCCATGCCGCGAAGGTCAGGGATGATGACGGTGTGATCGCGGATCAGATCCTTGGCGAGCGGGACCCACATGTCGCCGGTCTCGCCGTAGCCGTGCAACAGAACGACCGCGGGGCCTGAGCCGCCGATGCGGACATGGAGCGTGGTGCCATTGGTGGCGATGCTCTGGATGCGGAACGTCTTGGGATAGATGAGGTCCTGCGCGGATGCCGCGAACGGCAGGAACGCCAAGGCAGCAGCCACAAGAAATAGAAATCGCTTCATCGCTCGCCCCCAACGGAACAGAACCGGCGGCGAAGAGGATACCGCAATCGCGTGACAAGAGTTCCGGAAAGTTGCCCTCGGCAAGCTTCGACACTGGAATCTCTCCACCGAAGGCTTGCGTGCGCCAGCCGACCGACCTAGCTTTTGCGCACTGGGGAAACGCAGGCTCCCCATCAGACGGTCCTCGTCCAAGCTCTGCGCAACACTCGCTTGTCGAGGCGATTGCGCATGGACGGACCAAAGTTCTCCCTTCATCGATCCGTTCAGTCCGCCACGCGCACCGCTTCGGCCGCGGGATCAACGCCGCACGAAATGTCCGGCGACTGGAGGACATCATGCGTTTGAATCTGCCGATCCTGAGCTGCGGTCTTGCCCTGATGCTGGCGCAGGCCGCGAACGCGCAGGAGATCGACTGGAAGAAGGTCGACGAAGCCATCGGCCGAAGCGCGGCTGTGTCAGGCGACGTGCATCGCTATGGCTTTCCGCGCACCGACCTGCAAGTGACGCTCGACGGCGTCACCATCAAGCCCACGCTCGCGCTCGGCGGCTGGACGGCGTTCAAGCCGATGCACGGCGGCGTCATGGTGATGGGCGATCTGGTGCTGCTGGAAACCGAAATCAATCCGGTGATGAGCAAGCTGATCGCAAACGGGCTTGAGGTGACGGCGATCCACAATCATGTGCTGCGCGGCAGCCCTGCGACGTTCTACATGCACGTCGGCGGGCAAGGCGATCCGGTCAAGATCGCGGCTGCGATCCGCAGTGCGCTCGCCGAAAGCAAGACGCCGCTCATGGCGTCCGCGCCGGCCGCCCCGCCTCCGCCAGTCGATCTCGACACCGCGCAACTCGATCAGATCATCGGCGTGAAGGGACAGGCCAACGGCGGCGTCTACCAGATGGGCGTGCCGCGCCGCGACAAAATCATGGAGAACGGAATGGAGATCTCACCCGTCGGGCCGATGGGTGTCGCGACCGCGATCAACTTCCAGCCGACCGGCGGCGGCAAGGCCGCGATCACCGGCGATTTCGTATTGGCCGGGACCGAGGTCAATCCCGTCGTCAAGGCGCTGCGCGAGAACGGCATCGAGGTCACGGCGATCCACAGTCACATGCTGACCGAACAGCCCCGGCTGATCTTCATGCACTTCTGGGCTAACGACGACGCGATCAAGCTCGCGCGCGGGCTTCGCGCCGCGCTCGACAAGACCGCGAGCAAGACGAACTAGAATAGCGACAGGGAGTGCAGACCATGAAAGCGTTGATCGCGTCGGCGTTGGCGGCCGTGTGCGTTCTTGCGGCGCCATCGGACGCCCGCGCCGACGGCGTGTCAGCAGTAAAAGCCTGCGAAGCCGACACCGAGCGGCCAGAAGACACGGCACGACTCACGCTGATGCCGAATGGCGAGCCGCGCGGCAGCGACACCGCTGCCGCGATCATCCGGATCGCGCGGCAGAAGGCCAAGGAAGGCAAGGACACCGAAGCGATCCAATGGGCCGCGCTCTGTAATTTTGCCGAACCGAAAGAACAGGAGGCCATCAAGCGCGACAGCGCGGACGTCCTGAAATATCTCAAACAATGAGGCTTGCGGCGCTCCGACGCGCGGCATAGCCTCAACGCCACCGGGGACAAGCAGACTCCCCATCAGACGGGCTCCGTCCAAGCTCTGCGCAACACTCGCTTGCCGAGGAGATTGCGCGTGGACGGACCAGAATTCTCCCTTCTTCGATTCATTCGTTTCCTCGCTGTCGCCGCTTTGACCGCGGGCGCACTTGCGTGCGCCGGCACAGCGGCGCTTACCCAATCAGGTGCAATCATGATCACGATCGACAAGGCCAATGCCGGCGCACCGCCAGCCGACTTCGACTCCTGGCGCACAGGCCAGGGTGGCCCCGCGCAATGGACGGTGGTGGCAGACACGACCGCGACGAACGGCGCCGCCATCGAGCAGACCAGCACGGACAAGACCGACTATCGGTTTCCGCTCGCGATCTACAAGCCGGTGTCGGCCCGCAACGTCGAGGTGACGCTTCGCTTCAAGCCGATCGCGGGCACTGTGGACCGTGCAGGCGGCATCGCGGTGCGGCTCACCGATCCCGATAATTACTACGTCGTGCGCGCCAACGCGCTGGAAGACAACGTGCGCTTCTATCGCATGGTACAGGGCCGCCGCGAGCAGCTCGAAGGCGCGAACATCAAGGTCACCGCGAACGAGTGGCACACGCTCTCGATCAAAGCGGAGGGCGAGCGCTTCACCATCAGCTACGACGGCAAGGAGTTGTTCATGGCGATGGACCGCACCTTCGACGTCGCGGGCAAGATGGCGCTCTGGACCAAGGCCGACAGCGTGACGCGCTTCGACCGGATCGAGATCAAACCGCTGCCGTGAGGAATCGGACCATGACCTATCGACTACGGCGCGGCGGCGGCCAAATATGTGGACGTCTTCATGGAAGCGATCCGCTGGGACAACGCGGTGAAACTGTATGACCGTTACAGCCGCGAAAGCTGACGCAAGCCAAACCACCGCGCTGCGTTCGAGCATCGCTCTGCTCTACGCAGCGCGCGGCTTGCGCGGGTTCGGCGATGGCTTCGCCATCATCATCCTGCCCGCTTATCTGACGGCCATCGGCTACGATCCCGTGCAGATCGGCATCGTGGCCACCGTCGCGCTGCTCGGCACGGCGCTCCTCACGCTCGGCACCGGCATGGTGGCCGCGCGCTACGACCTACGCACCCTGCTGATCGTGGGCGCGGGACTGATGGCGGCGACGGGCTTGGCGTTTCCCAACGCAGAGCATTTTATCTTCGTGGCGATGGTCGCATTCGTCGGCACAATCAATCCGGCGACCGGCGATCTCGGCGTGCTGGTGCCGATCGAGCACGCGATGCTCGCGCACGGCGTCTCCGGCCAGGAGCGGACGCGGACCTTTGCGCGCTACAGCCTGATCGGCGCGTTGTCGATGGCGGCGGGGTCGCTTGCCGCCGCCGCGCCGGATTTCCTGATGCGCGCCGGGATCGAGAGCATCACGTCGTTCAAGCTGATGTTCTACGCTTATGCAGCGTTCGGCGTGCTGAGCGCCCTGCTCTACCGCCGCTTGCCGCACGCACAGATGGATGCGCAGCCGAGCGCGCCGCTCGGGCCGTCGCGCGGCACGGTCTACAAGCTGTCGGCATTGTTCAGCCTCGATGCTTTCGCCGGCGGCTTCGTCGTGCAATCGCTGCTGGTGCTGTGGCTGTTCGAGCGTTTCGATCTCTCGCTTTCAACCGCAAGCGTGTTCTTCTTTTGGGCGAGCACGGCGAGCGCATTCTCCTATCCGGTCGCGGCGTGGCTTGCGAAACACATCGGACTCATCAACACGATGGTGTTCACGCATATCCCATCGAGCGTGCTGCTCATTATCGCGGCGTTCTCGCCGGACCTTTATCTGACGCTGGGATTGCTACTCGTTCGTGCCGCGCTATCGCAGATGGACGTGCCGACGCGCACCTCCTACGTCATGGCCGTGGTGACGCCGCCGGAGCGCGCGGCGGCGGCGAGTTTTACCGCCGTGCCTCGCAGTCTTGCGTCGGCCATCAGTCCGGCCTTTGCAGGCGCGATGCTGGCGTCGCCGTTTCCTGGATTGCCGCTGGTGATCTGCGGCGTGCTGAAGATCGTCTATGACGTGGCGCTGCTGGTGTCGTTCCGGCACACCAAGCCGCCCGAAGAGCAAGGACCGTCGTAGGTTCGCCGCTTATTTCGCCGGACAGGCGGCTCCGGTCTTCACCCACTCGTCGACCAGCGCCTTTGCCTGCTTCTGCGTGCCGGGCGCGGGCTCGCGTCCGTAACCCGGCGCCCAAGCCCAGCCGACCAGCGTGTCGTCGCCGATGTGGTGGATCAACTCCTCGACCTTGCGGTTGCCGTTGCGCGCGGGGTCCTTGATCTGCTCGCAGATCTCACCGACCGTCTTGCCCTCCCACGCCATCGACGCCGGCGCGAGATGCCACTCCGGATGACCGGGCACGCGGCCGGGATCGAAGTTCGCCGGGCCGTGACAGATGGGACAACGCATCGCTGCGACACCGTGGCCGTCGGCGCCGCGCGTAACCGGCGGCTGATGCAAACGCCGGTCGTCGCCCTGGCGCGGGCGGTCGCTCGCCGGATGACAGTTCGTGCAGCGCGGATGGGTCAGCACCTTGCCGAGCTCGGTGAACATCGCGGCGGAGCGCTTCTCGGTGTCGGCGATCGTGGCGAAGCTTTCCGGCGACGCGAGCGTGTTCTTCGGCTGCATCGACGGCTGCGAGATTGCGTAGCCGGTGAGCAGGCTCATCGCGACGGCCGCGACGGATACGGCAATCCGGAACCGCGTTTCGGATTTCATGGTGCGCCTCGCTCCGTCCATCATCAGCCCGCAGCCAGATAACGCTTGGAATCAGCGAGGATCACGTCGCGCACCGCCTCGTGATACTTGATGTAGCCGGTGCAGCGGCAGAGATGGCCGTCGAGCGCTTCGGCGATGGTCTTCTCAAGCTCGGGGCGCGCCACCGGCGTCTTGGCCAGCCGCTCCAGCAGAACCTGCCCTTCGTTGAGGAAACCCGCGGTGCAATAGCCGCACTGGAATGCGAAATGGTCGATGAAGGCCTTTTGCAGCGGCGTCAGTTCGGCGCCCTTGGCGTGGCCCTCGACCGTGCGGATTTTCTGGCCGTTGAAGGCTACGGCGGGCATCACGCAGGTCGGCGTGGTGTGGCTGGTGCCGTCCGGGTTGTCGACGATGATCGCGCAGCTCAGGCACTGCGCGGCACCGCAGCCGAACTTGGTGCCGGTCATGCCGAGATGCTCGCGCAGGAAGTCGTTCATGGTCAGCTCGTCGCGGACCTCGACGGGCCCGACGGCACGGCCGTTGATGGTGATGGAGAGTGTCGTCACGCGAGCGCTCCCTTGATCATGGCTTGCGTCACCGGCAGCGACTGGAAGCGCTTGCCGGTGGCATCGTGGATGGCGTTGAGCAGCGCGGGCACGATCGGGATCATCACGACCTCCGCCATGCCCTTCGGCGCCTCGTTCGGCAACGGCGGCAGCATCTCGATATCGAGATCGCGGAGCGGCAGATCGGAGCCGCGCGCGACGAGATACTGGCCGAGATTCCATTGGCCGTTGCCGGGGCCGCCCTCGAACGGCGGCAGGTGTTCGAGGAGCGCGTAGCCGACGCCCATCGCGAAGCCGCCCTGGGCCTGGCCCATCACGACCTCCGGCACCAGCGCCTGGCCGCATTCGAACACGCTGTAGGCCTTGGCGATGCGGAGCGCGCCGGACTTCTTGTCGATCTCGATGCGGACGAGCGTGCCGCACATCGAGGTGAGCGCGACGCCGATCCGCTCGTATTCCGCCGGCGGGAATTTCACGCTGATGCGGTTGATGCGCTCGAACTTGCCGCCGCCCTTGCGGATGGCGAGCGCGTCGATCTCCGAAACCCATTGCTCGGTGCCGATCGGGAAGCGCGCCCGCGCCCAGGTCCAGCGCGAGAAGCCGTGCGTCATCGCGCCGGTGACATGGCCGCGCGCATGCGCCGCCGCGGCCAGCGTGGAAATCGGCAGCGGCGCGACGCCGTCCAGGTGCAGATGGCCGTCCTTCCAATAGGCCTTCGCGAAATCCTTGGCGCGAGAATCCCGCGCGCCGATGCGCCACAGCTCCAGCGCCGCGGGCCACAGGCCGAAGCGGAAGATGACGCGCGCTGCTTCCGCGGCGGCGTGCGTGCCGACATGGGCGCCGATCGAGGCGCTGGTGGCGGACGAGATCGCAGGCACCCAGCGCGGATTCTTCTCGGCCGCGTCCTGCGCCTTCTGATCCATCGTGTAGGGATCGCCCGAGGTGACGAGGCCGAGCGCGTCATAGGTGTCGACGCGCGCGACCGAGACCTCATCGGCGACCGTGCCGATGTGCAGCGCAACGCGGTTGGCGAGCGCGGTGCCGATGCCGTTGCCCATCTCGACATGGTCGCAATCGATCGAGACGCGGCCCTCCGGGCTGATCGTGACACGCGCCTGCGTGCAGTCCGCGCCTGTGCCGTAATCCTTGGTGACGCAGGCGACGCCGGTGCCGACCAGCGCGCCACCCTCCCCGCCGCGCGCCTTCTCCTGCGCGCGGTCGCGCCAGATCGCGTGCTTCTCCAGCTTGTCGAGGATCTCCGGCGTGCGGACCGAGACAAAATAAGGATTGCCGGTCATGGTGCGGCCGCCGGACTTCAGCGCGTTGCGCCGCCGGAATTCGATCGGATCGAGCGGTAGCGCCGCCGCCGCCTCGTCGATCAGCGTTTCCAGCGCCGACATGGTCTGGATGGTGCCGTAGCCGCGCATCGAGCCCGCGGTGACGCCGCGCGAATGCAACGCCACGGTCGTCACGTCCACCTTCGGCACGTCGTAGATGCCGATGGCCGCGGTCGCGCCGACCGTCGCGACGTTGGCCGAGAAATTGGCGAGGCCGCCGCCGTCGAGCACATGATCGGCGGCGAAGGCGGTGATCTTGCCGGATGCACGGTCGATCCCGATGCGCGAGCGCATCTTGAACGGATGGCGTTTGATGCCGCCCTGGAACTGCTGATAGCGGTCGTGCGCGAGGCGGACCGGCTTGCCCGGAAAGAACATCGCGGCCAGCGCGACATAGAGCACGAACGGCGTGTGGTCGCGGCCGCCGAATCCGCCGCCGATATAGCTGAACTGCGTGTTGATGCGCGCGGGCTTCAAGGCCGGAATCGCCTTGCCGAGCATATGCGCGACGGACTCGGTGACCTCGAACGGCGATTGCACGCCGAGGACGAGTTCGAGCTTGTTGCCGGTCTTGCTGAACCAGCCAAGACCGGCCTCCGGCTCGAGGAACATCGGATCGACGGATTGTGTCTCGAATTCGCGGTCGAGCACGAGGAGCGAGTCGTTCTTCGCGTCAAGCTCGGCGCGGATCTTCTCGCCGTGCACCGCGGCCTTGCTGTAGTCCGCCGCGTTCTCCTTCGCGAGCGGCGACCACACCGGCAGCGGGGTCATCTGGAATTTGCCGGGGCTGACCCAGCCTTCTTGCAAGGGCGAATAGACGTCGGGCGCGTCGGGCGACGCACCGGCGACACGCGTGAAGCGGTTGGCGCCGTAGTGCGGCAACGCGACCGGACCGGTCTCCTCGCCGAACTTCACGAAGGTGTTGTCGCGCAGGAGCAGCCGCGCCTGATCGTAAGCGTCGAATGTCTCGAAGATGAGCAACGCGACCGGCTGGCCCATGTAGATCGGCGTCTTGCCCGGCGGGCAGAACAGGTCGCCCGTGTAGAACTCGGGAACGCGCGTGCCGGCCTTGGCGAGATCATCGGCGGTGACGACGACGGATGGCTTCGCCGCGCCGGTCAGGCGCGCGAGGTCCATGCCGGTGTAAACGTGCGTCGCGTCGGGGGCACGGACGAGGATTGCATGCGAGGTGGTCGACGGCCAGCCGGGAAGATCGGAGGCGCGGAAATCGGAGGCGTAGAGCTTGGCGCCGGTGACCTTGGCGACGCCGTCGATGCGGCCCGCGCCCTTCGCCGCCGGATTCCAGCCCTGCTTTCCCGGAAGAACCGCGCGTGCGGGGAATTCAGCGTCCTGCGCCGCGCCCAGGCGCGACATGGTGAGCGTGATGCCGGTCGCGGTCACCCACTTCACAAACTCACGTCGCGATGGCCGCATGCGCGCACCTCTGGATCAGCGCTCTCATCAGAGCGTTGGTTCGGATGAAGAGGACGCAAGAAACAACCGCCCACAAGGCGGGACACGTATTCGACGCGAATCGGATTGAAACTTTCCTAACCCGTTCGTGCCGCTTTTTCTAGAATCCGCGGCCGCGCCCGGTTGCCGCAAAGCGTACCTTGAAACCACAGCCGTTCCGACGCATTTTGGACGCCACCGGCCGGATTATTTGCGGGCCGAGCGTCCAGGGGTGTGAGCAATGGCGGGTGCGCGACCGGATGTTGTGATCGTCGGCGGCGGCATTGCCGGGCTGTTCACGGCCAAGGCGCTGATCGAGACGGGACACAAGGTATCCGTGTACGAGCAGGCCCCCGCGCTCGGCGAGATCGGCGCGGGCGTGTACCTGACCCCGAACAGCGTGCGGCACTTGCAGCGCCTGGGCCTCCTTGGCGAGGTCGAGCGGTGGGGCGCGCGCGTCGGCACGAAATCACACTTCTTCCGCAACGACGGCTCGCCGATCGCGCCGGTGCAGGTGGCGGACCTATCGGGCTGGAATGCCACCTTCGGAATGCACCGCGCCGACCTGGTCGAGTTCTTGGCGAAGTCGCTGCCGCCGGGCGTGATCAACACCGGCCATCGCGGCGTGGGTTTCGAGCAGACCTCCGACAAGGCGCGCGTCACATTCGACAACGGCAACACGGCGGAGGGCGACATCGTCATCGCCACCGACGGCATCCACTCCGAATTGCAGAAATTCGTGGTGCCACCGGCGAAGCCGGTGTTCCACGGCACCATCGCCTATCGCGGCCTCGTGCCGCTCGAACGCTATCCGGAATGGCCGATGGACCGCTGGCAGATGTGGCTCGGTCCCTCAAAGCACTTCCTGGTCTTCCCGGTGCGCCACGGCACCATCATCAACTACGTCGGCTTCGTGCCGGCGGACGCCGAGATGAAAGAGTCGTGGTCGTTGCCGGGCGACCCCGACGCGCTGCGCGCCGAGTTCAAGGGCTGGGACCCGCAGATCGAGAACCTGCTCAAACACGTCGATAAGACGTTCCGCTGGGGCCTGTACGACCGCGAGCCGCTGCCGACCTGGACCAAAGGCCGACTGACGCTGCTCGGCGACGCCGCGCATCCGATGCTGCCGCATCTCGGCCAGGGCGCGAACCAGTCGATCGAAGACGGCATGGCGCTGGCGACGATCCTCTCGCATGCCGACAAGAAAAGCGCGCCGCAGGCGTTACTCGCCTACGAGAAGCTGCGGCGCGGACGCGTCGCCGAAGTGCAGAGCGGAGCGCGGCGGAACGGATTACGCTACGACTCCGCCAACGCCTACGCCGATCTCTCCGTGCGTGACGCCGAGATCAAGGCGCACGCCGACTTCCGCGCCAAACTCTACTCTCACGACGTGGTGCCGGACGCAGAAGCCGCCGCGATGGCGCTCGCCTAACCGGGCGCTTCATAAGCAAATCTACTGCTTCCCATAAGCCCGATCGCGTTCCGCTGGCACCCTTTCTGCCTAAGATATTCCGGCGCGGAACAGCGTGGGGCTGATGACGCGCGTCGCCGATGGGGTGCGCCATGAGGGACTCGTTTGCCAAATCAGCAGTTGTGAACCGCCGTCAACTTCTGAGCGGAGCGATCGGTGTGTCCGCCGCAGCCGCCTTCGGCTCAACTCCGCTTCGCGCGCAAAGCACGTGGCCATCGCGCACCATTACGCTGGTCGTTCCATTTCCGCCGGGCGGTCAGGCCGATCTCGCTGCACGCCCGGTCGCGGCAGTGCTGGAGAAATCGCTCGGCCGCCCGGTGATCGTCGAGAACAAGGCCGGCGCCGGCGGCGCCATCGGCGCGGCGAGCGTCGCCAAGGCCGAACCCGACGGACACACGCTGCTGCTGACGCTGAACTCACTCGTCATCTCGCCCGAGGCGGAGCGGCTGCAAGACCGCGCGCCGGCCTACGAACTGAACCAATTCGTTCCGGTCGCGCGCGTCCTTTCCGATCCCAATGTCATTGCGGTGAAGGCCACTGCGCCGTGGAAGACGATCCGCGATCTCGTCGACGACGCGAAAGGGCGGCCGGGACAAATCACGTTCAGTTCGTCCGGCAACTACGGAGCCGCGCATGTGTCCGTGGAGATGTTCGCCGACACCGCCGGCATCAAGCTGCTGCACATCGCCTACCGCGGCGCGGGGCCCGCCATCACCGGCCTGCTCGGCGATCAGGTCGGACTCACCTCGACGGCTCCCGGCACGCTGGCCGCGCAAGTAGAAGCCGGTGCGGTTCGGTTCCTCGCGAGCATGAGCCACGACCGGCTGCCGCGCTTCCCGAACGTGCCGACCTTGCGCGAAAGCGGCTATCCGCTCGAATTCAACGTCTGGGCCGGATTGTTCGCACCGAAGGGAACGCCGGACGCTGTGGTGAAGCGGCTGCGCAGCGCGATGCAGGACGCGCTGAAGAATCCCACGGTCACGTCCGTGTTCGAAAAGGCCGGCACGGAGGCCGCCTATCTCGACGCGCCGGCGTTTGGCACGCTGGTGGAAACGGACAGCAAGCTGCTCGCCCCGGTGATCCGGAAAATCGGCAAGCTCGACTGATCTCAACGGAAGGACAACGACGTGCCAGGACAAGCCATCGAACTCACTGCACAGGACGGCCACACATTCTCGGCCTATGAAGCCAAACCGGAGGCGACCCCGAAGGGCGGGCTCGTCGTGCTTCAAGAGATCTACGGCGTTACGCCGCACATCCGCTTCGTCTGCGACCGCTTCGCGAGTTACGGCTATCGCGCCGTGGCGCCGTCGCTCTACGACCGCGTCAGCCGTGGCATCGTGATGGACTACAAAGACGACGCATCCAAGGCGCGCGAATTGCGCAACAAGGTGCCGTTCGGCCAGGTGTTGGCCGACACCGCGGCGGCCATCGCCTATCTCGGCGGCACGCCAGGCGGCGTCGCGACGGTGGGTTTCTGCTGGGGCGGCACGGCCGCGTGGCTCGCGGCGTCCCGCCTCTCCGGGATCAAGGCCTCGGTGTCTTATTATCCGACGCACCTCACCGGAATGGTCGAGGAGGAACCGCGCTGCTCAGTGCTCATTCACCTCGGCGAGCGCGATCACATCACACCACTGTCCATGGCTGGCGCTCTGCGGGCGCGGCATGGCGCGGTGCTGGAGCTGCAAATCTATCCGAGCGGCCACGGCTTCGACTGCAACGACCGCGACGACTTCCACAAACCGAGCGCGGCGCTGGCGCTCGAGCGCACACTGGCTTTCCTGGGCCGGCACCTGACCTGACGGCTCGGGTTCAGGCGACCGCGAGTTCTCCGCGATCGAAGGAGAGCTTCGCGAAATTGGCGCGGTATTCCGCCGGCGTCATGCCGGTGTGACGTTTGAACAGATTACGGAAGAAGGCGATATCCTCGTAGCCGATCTTCGAGCACACCGCCTGGATCGAGCCTGCGCCCTGCTCCAGCATTTCCTTGGCCGCGGTGATACGCAGCATCTGGATATAGGCGCCGGGGACGCGGCCGGTCGCCGCCTTGAAACGGCGAATGAAGTTACGCGGCCCCATGCCCACGCGCTCCGCGAGGCTGTCGATCGGCACGTCGCGATGGAAATGCGCGCGCAGATATTCCTCGATCTCAGCGATGCGTTCGTCGGTGTGCGGACGCGACAGCGCCGTGACCGCATAACCGGACTGACGGCTGCGCGGCATGCTGAGCAACAGCGATTTCGCGCAGCGCAGCGCGATCTCATGCCCGCAGAACTTCTCAACAAGATAGAGGCTGAGATCGATCGAGGCGTAGACACCGCCGGAACACAAGGTGCAGCCGTCCTCGGTGACGAACTGCTCGGGCTGCCAACGCACCTTTGGATAGCGTTGCCGCAGGATTTCTGCGACGCCCCAGTGCGTGGTCGCGCGCTTGCCGTCGAGGATGCCGGCCTCCGCGAGGAAGGAGACCCCGCTGCAAACGCCGGCGATGGTCGCGCCCCGCGCGTGCCACTTGCGAAGCCAGGGAACCAGCGACGAGGTTTTGGCGATCTGCTCCACAATGTTCCAGCCGGAAGCCGGGACGATGATGATGTCGGTGCGCTTGATGTCTTTCAGACCGCAATTCGGCGTCAGCCCAAGCGAGCAAAGCACGTTGACGGAACGTCCATCGACGGATGCGACGCGCACGCGAAAGCGCGGCGCGACCTGTTCGCCGTGCAGCCAGTTCCAGAGCAGGCCCGCGGAATGGAAGATCTCGATCGGCGCGATCGCGGTGGAGGCATAGCCGCCTTCGAGCAGCACGATGGTGACGTCGAGCACGCCGTCGCTGTTGCGCGGTTCAGGCCGGACCTTTGCACGGCCCTTGGTTTTCGATGCCATGCGTCGTGCTCCTTCCTCGAACGGCGAAGCGCCGCCGGCTCGAGGGCACGGCGGCGCCATCCGATCAGCCAACCGCCGTCATCGGATCGATGACGCTGCGGACCTCGGAAACCTTGTTGGCCGGGAACCCGCTAAGGCGCGCGTGCTCATGCACCGCAGCCTCGCTCTCGGCGAGATAGATGCAGAAGGTCTTGTCCTCGACGACAAAGGACTGCACCCACTGAACCTTGCCGCCGAGCTTATCGAGCGCCTCGTTGGATTTCGCCGCAGCGCCCTTGAGCTGCTCGCGGTTGAGGTCGTCGACGCCCGGCAAATTCCGTTCAATCACAAAACGCTTCATAGCAATGTCTCCGTGTTGTTGACGGAGCGGAAAATGGCTTACGGACGTTGTAGCCGACAGATGGCATTTTTGACAACGATCAGTGGCGATCATGACATTCCTTGCCCCCTTCTGTCGGGAATGACAAGATTTTCGATAATCCGGAGAGGCAAGCGAGGGGGCCATTCATGTCTGCATTGTTGTCATTCACTGGCCGGTTTCTCGGCCAGTTTCTTGGCCGGCTGCTGCTGGCGCCATTCATCGCGTTGATGATCGCGGCTGCGCCCGCGAGCGCCGCCGATCCGATCAAGATCGGCTTCAGTGTGCCGTTGACCGGCGCGCTCGCCTCCGGCGGCAAGGTGATGCTGATCACGCTGAAAATGTGGGAGGAAGAGGTCAACGCGCGCGGCGGGCTGCTCGGCCGCCCGGTGCAACTCGTCTATTACGACGACCAGTCGAACGGCTCGACCGTTCCCGGCATCTACACCAAGCTGCTCGACGTCGACAAAGTCAATCTCGTCATCTCGAGCTACGGCACCAACGTGATCGCGCCGGCGATGCCGGTCGTGATGCAGCGAAACAAAGTGTTCGTGTCGCTGTTCGCCGTGGGCATAAACACCGAGTTCAAATACGCGCGCTACTTCTCGATGATGCCGACCGGCCCGAACCCGAAGCCCGGCTACAGCGAAGGCTTTTTCCGCATCGCTATGGCGCAAAATCCGAAGCCTCAGACGATTGCCATCGTGACTGCCGACGGCGAAGCGACCCGTCTCGTCACCGACGGCGTGATGGAGCACGTCGCCAAGAACGGCTTGAAAGTCGTTTTCGACCGCCGCTATCCGCTCAGCACCACCGACTTCTCACCCGTTGTGCGCGCAGCGCAGGCGGCTAACCCAGACATCTTCTTCATCAGTTCGTATCCGCTCGACTCCGTCGGCATTCTGCGCTCCGTCAACGAAGTCGGATTCAAGCCAAAGATGATCGGCGGCGTGCTGAACGGTCTCCCGGCACCAGTGCTCAAGGCCCAGCTCGGCCCGTTGCTCAACGGAGTCATCAATTACGAATTCTGGGTGCCCACGGCAAAACTGGTCGGCCCCGGCGTTATGGACCTCATCAAGCGCTATCAAGAGAAGGCAAAGATTGAAGGCGGCGTCGACCCGATCGGCATCTACGTGCCGCCGTGGGCCTATTCCGTCGCTCAGATCCTGGAGCAGTCGATCGTCAGCACCAACTCGATCGACGACACCAAGCTTGCCGACTACATGAGCAAGACCACGTTCAAGACGATGGTCGGCGACGTGAAGTTCGGGGCCGGCGGTGAGTGGGACAAGAACCGCATGCTGATGGTGCAGCATCACGACATCAAGCCGAACGACATCATGCAGTTCAAGGACATGAGCACCATGACCGTCCTTGACCCGCCGGAGTACGCGGACGGCAAGCTGATCTATCCTTACGAGAACGCCAAAAAGTGAAAGCGCGTTTCGAGGCCGCCGGCGATGTGATCGTCATCACCGGCGGCGGCAATGGCATCGGCCGCGGGCTGGCTAAGGCCGCGGCACAGGCGGGCGCCCGCGTCGTGATCTGCGACGTGGACCGCGCGGCGATTGACGCGGCGAAGACGGCGCATCCGAACATTTCGGCGGTTGTACTCGACGTGAGCGACCGTGCGGCGGTGTTCGAGGCGTTCGACAAGATTGAGAAGGAGCACGGCAAGATCGACGGCCTCGTCTGCGCCGCCGCGATCCAGCCGCGCACCGCTGTTGCCGACATGCCACCGGAGGAATGGAGGCGCGTCATCGGGATCAACCTCGATGGCGTGGTGTGGTGCTATCAGGCCGCGATCAAGGGCATGATTGCGCGGCGGCGTGGCAGCATCGTCGCGTTCACCTCGGGGCTCGCGTCGCAAGGCTGGCCTGAGGCCTCCGCCTATGCGGCGACCAAGGGCGCACTCATTTCGTTTGTGAAGAGCGCGGCGAAAGAGGTGGCGAAGCACCGCGTGCGATTCAACCTGATCGCCCCGGGCGTGATCGACACGCCGCAATATCGCGCAGCCAACGAAGGCGCGGATCATGAGCGCTGGAAGGCTTCGACCGGCGTCGGCACGCCAGAGGATGTGGCGGGACCGCTGCTGTTCCTGCTCTCCGATGCCGCCACCATGACCGCCTCGATCCTGAGCCGCGACCTCGCCTATTCCGTGGACGACGAATGAAACCGATTCTTGTTGTCGGCGCGGGGCCCGTCGGGCTCACCACCGCGCTCGGCCTGCATTTCTACGGCCTGCCGTTCCAACTGTTCGAGGAGGACGCCAACCTTTCGAGCGACACGAAAGCCGGCACGATCCTGACGCGGACGCTGGAGGCGTTCCGCCGCTACGGCGTCGCCGACCGCGTGCTGGCGAAGGCGCTGCGCGTCGACGAGATCGGCGATGTCGAGCGCGCGACCAACACGGCGCGGCCTTCGGTGCGCGCCGACCTGATGACGGAGGAGACGCGCTATCCCTTCGTCATCAACATGCCGCAGCATCATCTAGAGCCGATTCTGCATCGTGCGCTGGAGGAGAAGCACCCCGGCGCGGCGCGGCTGCGGCACAAGCTGCTGGCGTTCCGGCAGACCGGCGATGGCGTTGTCGCGACCTTCGAGACGCCGGACGGCGTGAAGGAGATCGAGGGCTCGTATCTCCTGGCCTGCGACGGCGGGCGCAGCACGATCCGCAGCCAGCTTGGGATTCCGGTCGAAGGCGAGTCGCCGAACGCACGCGTGCTGCTGGTCGACGTGAAGGTCGATCTCGATGTCGAGAATCCGCGCGACTATCCCTACCTCGCCTATTTCGCCGACCCGGAAGAATGGATGATCCTGGTGCGCCAGCCGCACTGCTGGCGCTTCCTGTTCCCGTTGCCCGCCGACAAGCCCGAGCCGACGCGCGACGAATTCAAGGCGAAGGTGCTGCGCTTCATCGGCCCGGTGAAGAGCCTCGAGATCCTCAACACAGTGAACTATCGCATCCACCATCGCGTCGCCTCGCAATGGCGAAACGGCCGTGTGTTCCTGATGGGCGACGCGGCGCATCTCATCACGCCGATGTGGGCGTTGGGATTGAATACAGGCGCGCTCGACGCGGTGAACCTGCCGTGGCGGCTCGCGTGGGTCGCGCGCGGCTGGTCGAACGACACGCTGCTCGACGGCTACGGCCGCGAGCAGCATCCGGTCGCGGCGAAGGGCTCCGGCGAAATGGCGGAGGCTGCGCGGGCCTATATGGCCGGACAGAACGACACGGTGCGTGCGATGTCGGGGAGCGCGTGGGCCAATGCGCTGACGCGCATGATGCTCGGCGTGCGGCTTGACGTGGACGGTTCGGGCGATTGGTCGATGGTGAAGACCGAACGCGGGCCGTTGCGCGTCGGCGATCGCTTGCCGGACGTAGAACTGCATGGACCGGATGGCAATCCCGTGCGCTTGCAGAACGTGATCGACGATAGTTTCGTCGCGCTTTATTTCACCGACGTGCGGCGCCGGCCCGAGCTCCCGGCCGATACGCCGGGGCTGAAGCACCGCATCGTCTCGCGCCGCGACGCACCGCTCGACAGTGGCTTACGCGACCGCTCGTTCTTCGATGTCGGTGACAGGTTCCGCGCCCGCGCGGGCTGCGAGACCGACACGGTTCTTCTGGTGCGGCCGGACGATCATATCGCCGCAATCCTGCCGATGGATGGCGACGTGACCGGAACGTATCGCAAAGCGGCGCATATCAAGACGTGACGCTGTGCTCGTCCGCTTCTCCCGCGCCGGAAAAGGGTGAAGCAGCCCCGGCGATAAATCTTTCCAGAGATTCTTTCTCGTCCTTCGTCATGCGCAGCCCGAGCTTGCTTCGCCGCCAGATCACATCTTCCGCCGTGCGCGCCCATTCGTTCTTCACGAGGTAAAGCACCTCGATCGCGCTGAGCGGACCAAAACGCGGGCCAAGGTCATCCTCGCTTGCAGCTGCGCCGAGAACCTGCTCGAGCCGCGTGCCGTAAGCCGAGACGAGGCGGCGCGCTTCGTTTCGCGATAGAAACGGCCATATGTGCAGGGCTTGTGTCACGCGCGCCTCGACACCGTCCCAGAGAAAATCGCCGCCGGGCAGCGGCGCGGCCGCAGTCCACGGCGCATGCATGCGAAAGAACGGCGCGAGCTTGCCGAGCGCGGTTTCGGCAAGTCTCCGATACGTCGTGATCTTGCCGCCGTAGATCGTGAGCAGCGGTGCCTCGCGGAACTTGTTGTCGAGCACGAGGTGATATTCGCGCGTTATATTTTCCGGCTCGCCCTCGCCGTCGTCGTGCAGCGAGCGCACGCCGGCGAAGGCCCAGACCGTCTCGCCGATCTCTTCCCGGAAATATTGCGCGACTGCGCGGCGCAAATAGCCGATTTCCTCCGGAGTGGGTGCTGGCGCGCTGAGATCGCCGGAGAAATTCAAATCGGTCGTGCCAATCAATGTGAAGTCGTTATGGAACGGCAAAGCGAAGATGACGCGCTTGTCGTCGTTCTGAAAAATGTAGCCGCGGTCGTGATCGAACAGTTTCGGCACGACGATGTGGCTGCCCTTCACCAGCCGGATCGGCGCAGGTCCCGGCACCCGCAGCACGGTTTCGGCAACGATGCCGACCCAGGGACCAGCGGCGTTGATCAACGCGCGGGCGGTGACGACCTCGCGCCGGCCCTCGGCGTTGAGGATCAGCTTCCATTCCTCCCCGCGCTCGACGCGGGTGACGCGTGTGCGCGTGCGGATCGTCGCGCCGCGCTCGCGCGCATCCATCGCGTTGAGCACGACGAGGCGCGCGTCGTCGACCCAGCAGTCGGAATACTCGAAGCCGGTGCGGAAGCGCCGCTTGAGCGGATCGCCGACCACACTGTGGGTGAGATCGACAGTGCGCGTCGCGGGCAGGATTTTGCGCCCGCCGAGATGATCGTAAATAAACAGGCCGACGCGAAGGAGCGCCGCCGACCGTGGGCCGGGATAGGCCGGCAGCACGAAGCGCAGCGGACGGACGATGTGCGGCGCCATGCGCAGCAGCACCTCGCGCTCGCGCAGCGCCTCGCGGACGAGACGGAACGCGCCGTGCTCGAGATAGCGCAATCCGCCGTGGATCAGCTTGGTCGATGCGGAGGACGTGCCGGAGGCGAGATCGCTCTGCTCCAGCAGGATGACGCGAAGGCCGCGCCCCGCGGCATCGCGGGCGATGCCTGCGCCGTTGATGCCGCCGCCGATGATGGCGAGGTCGTAGTCGGCCATATTGTGCTGGTTGCGCCCGCCCCGTGATTCGACCGGAACAGGATGCGCGCGGTCTTTGGCGGACTCAAGGAGCCCGCTCGACTTGGCCGCTCGACTTGCGCTGCCCGGCTTGGCAATCTAGCGGCCATGCGGCGACAATGGCTGGCAGGTCCAATCGTGATGCTCGCGGCCCTTTCGTGGTCCGCGATGGCGGCCGATCTGGATTTGCCGAAGCCGAAAGCTGCTCCGGTGTCGGCGCCGGTTTTGACACCAGCACCGGACAACGCCTTCACCCCGCCCGACGCCGCCTGCACCGAATGGAGCGACGGCTGCCGGGTTTGCACAAAACCCGCATCCGGCGAGGCCACCTGCTCCAACCCCGGCATCGCCTGCACGCCGCGCGCGGTCGCCTGCTCGCGACGCTGAATATTCAACGAAGGAACTGACACCATGGCTCGCATCCGCCACATCGCCCTCGTGGTGAAGGATTTGGACAAGACCGCGGACTTCTACGAGAAGGCGTTCGGTCTCACCCGCTCGGAGAAGTCCGAAGGACCGACCGCGCACCGCATCTACATGAGCGACGGCGAGGTCAATCTTGCGCTCTTGCAATACAAAGGCGAGACCGGCTCGGGCCTGAAGAACGCCGGCGGCTATATCGGCATCCACCACTTCGGCTTCCAGTGCGACGACATCGAGAAGCAGCAGAAGCGGATCGAGGGCGCGGGCGGAAAGTTTTTCTTCGATCTCGGCGATCCGGACGACGACGACTTCGAGCGCAAGTTCCACGATCCGAACGGGATCATCTTCGACATCAACTACAAAGGCTGGGCGCTGACCAAGAGCAAGGTCAAAAGCAAGAAAGCCAAAGGGAAGAAACCGAAGAAGGCCGTGAAGGCGAAAGCCAAAGCGGCGACCAAGAAGGCGAAGGCTAAGAAGAGAAAATAGCCGCGCCTTCCCATAGGGAGGCGAGATGAAGAGACTTGTGATTGCGGCCGCTCTGGTGATCGCCGGAGCGGTTGGAGCGAACGCGCAGACCTACCCCTCCCGCCCGGTCACGCTGATCGTGCCCTATCCGGCCGGTGGGCCGACCGACCAGCTCGCGCGGCAGATCGCGCAACGCTTCACGACGAAGTTCGGACAGAATTTCATCGTCGAGAACGTCAGCGGCGGCGGCACCAACATCGCCGGCCAGCGCGTCGCGCGCTCCGCGCCGGACGGCCACACGCTGCTCATTCACAATTTGCAATTCTCGGCGAACGTCGCGCTCTATCCGACGCTACCGTTCGACACCGAGAAGGATTTCATCACGGTCGCGCTGGTCAACAACAACCCGCTGGTGCTAACCGGGCGCAAATCCATTCCGGCGAATTCGCTCACCGAGTTCGCTGCATGGATGAAATCCCACACCGCAAAGATGGCGCACCCCGGCACCGGCAGCACGGGGCACCTCGCGACGTTCCTGGTGGCGCAGGCGATTGGCGCGAAGGTCGATCACATTCCCTATCGCGGCGCTGCGCCCGCATTGCAAGACGTCATCGGCGAGCACGTCGATCTGTTCTTCGCGACGCCGCAGCAGGTGGTGAACCAGGTCGCCTCGGGACAGGTGAAGGCGTTCGGCATCACGTCGAAGGAGCCCTCGCCGCAATTTCCCGGCGTGAAGGCCTTCGCGCAGGAATACGGGCCGAAGCTCGAAATCCTCTACTGGCACATCATGCTCACGCCCGCGGGCACCCCGAAGCCGATCGTCGACGCGCTCAACGCGGCGGTGCAAGAGATGGCCGAAGACCCGGCGGTCATCAAAGGCTGGGCCGACACCGGCGTGCACCCCTATCCGAAGGAACTCCGCTCATCGGAGGCCGCAGCCCAGTACCTGAAGAAAGAGATCGACCACTGGGGTCAGGTGGTGCGCGACAATAAGATCGAGCCGCCGACCAACTAGGAGCCAACCGCAGCTCCATTCCAAGGAACAGGAATCGGCAACCGGCGTGACCGCCCGTTCTTCCATCAGAACGTCGAGCGCAGCTTCAGGTGATCGAGCCGGTTCACCGACGGCACATCGATGCGGCGCGTCGAGCCGGATTGCTTGATGTCGAGCGGCACGGTGACGCCCGCGTTCCCGGTCGACCACAGCTTCCTGTAGAATTCCGGCAGCGTCGGCGTGACGTCGCCGCCAACGCCGATCACCACGTCGCCGCGCTTGATACCCGCCTTCTCAGCCGGGCTCTGCGGTGTAACGCGGCTGACGCGAAGCTCACCGCCCATCTCCTCCGCCGCGACGCCGAGCCACGGCTTGCCGGGGCCGGATACGCGGCCGTCGGCGAGCAGATCGCCCATGATCGGCATCAAGAGGTCGATCGGCACGAACATGTTGCCGGGTGCGCTCTCCTTCTTGCCAGTGGCGTCGCCCACGATCAGCGAGCCGACGCCGACCAGCTTGCCCTCGCGGTTCACCAACGCGGCTCCGCTCCAGGCCGGATGCGGCGGCGTGGTGAACAGCGCATCAGGCACGAGGTACTCCCAGCTTCCGGCGAACACGCGCTTGGAGACGACATTGACCGGAACCACCATGCCGGCACCGCCGAAGGAGACCACCAGCGCGCGGTCCTGCTCCTTCACGTCCGCCGACCTGCCGATCGGCAGCGGTTTGGTCTTGATCGGTTCCAGGGTGCGGAGAAGACCGAAGCCGGTCTCGTGGTCATAGCCGACCACGGTCGCGGGCAAGGTGCGGCCGGCGTTGGTGATAACCTCGGCTGAATGCGCCTCCACCATCAGATAGCCGATGGTGAGGATGAGGCCGCTCTCGTCGAGCAGGATGCCGGCCCCCTCGCGCTCGCGACCGAGGCTCGACACCGAACGTCCATCCGGGTTGATGAAGGTCTTGATGCGAACGACCGCCGAAACGAGGTCGCTGAGAGCGGTGCTTTGCGCCGCTCCCTGGGTCGTTCCTTGCGCCGAAGCCGGTGCAGCGGCGAAAACCGCCGCGAGAGCCGCCAAAACCCAGATGACGCCTGCAAACCAGCGGTTCCGCATGAGGAATTCTCGTTGCAAAGGCCCGCATTCACCTTTGCGTTAATTGTGCCTCTCAGGCGAAAAAACACCAAGCCCAATCACATCTTTGCCCAGAAAAGCGGTGTAAACGTCCTATATATAAAAAGAGGGGATGATACCGGCTGCAAAGGCCGGACCACGGACCTGTTTCGCGATGCCACTCCCACGCTTACTCGTCATCGAAGGCAATACCGCAGAGGGCCGAGCCCTGTTTTCCGCCGCCGGCGGCGCGCCTCCCAGCGAAAGCTACGCCAAGCTGCTGCGGGAACTCCTCCCGGACGCCATCACCGACGTCTGCTACCCGGCTGACAGCGGCGCCAACCTGCCCGACAAGATGGGCCTGGAGGGCTACGACGGCATCGTCATCACCGGCTCCTCGCTCAACATGTACGATGGCGGGCCGGAGATTCAGCGCCAGATCGACCTTGTGCAGACCGCGTTCAACTCGAACACGCCGATGTTCGGAAGCTGCTGGGGCCTGCAACTGCTCACCACCGCGGCGGGCGGTGTGGTGCGCAAGAATCCGAAGGGCCGCGAGGTCGGCTTCGGCCGCCGCATCGGACTGACCGCGGCGGGCCGCGGTCATTCGATGTACGAGGACAAGCACGAGGTGTTCGACGCGATTACCGTGCATCTCGACGAGGTCGAGACGCTGGCGCCGGGGATGCGCGTGCTCGCGGCCAACACCTATTCGCAGGTGCAGGCGGCGGAAATCCGCGTCAATGGCACGACCGCCTGGGGCACGCAGTACCATCCCGAATACACGCTGCACGATATGGCTTCGACCGTGCGCCGCTATGGCAAGAAGATGGTCGTCGACGGATTCTTCTCGAACGAAGGCGAGCTGTTACACTACGCACACGACCTTGAGATGCTGCACACCGATCCGCACAACAAGTCGTTGGCCTGGAAGCACGGCCTCGACCATACGGTGTTGCAAAAGCGCGAGCGCGTCACCGAGATCCGCAACTGGATCGAGAGCGAAGTGATGCCGACGCGCGCGAGGCGCGGACGCGGGTGAGCGAAGCTGCTACGACGAAACTGGAGCTGCCTGCGCAGCCGCGGATTCTCGTCATCACATTGCGCCGGCTCGGCGACGTGCTGCTGACGACACCGATCATCCGCAGCATCAAGCGCGCATGGCCGGATTCTTCCATCGACGTTCTGGCCTACGAAGGAACCGGCGGCATCCTCGCCGGCAATCCCGACATCGCGCGTGTAATCGGCATCCCCGAACCACCGAGCGTGCTGCAGGACATCGCGCTGATGGCGCGCTTGTGGAAGCGCTACGCGCTCGCGGTTTCGACACAGCCGGGCGACCGGCCGACGCGCTACGCGCTGATTGCAGGCAAAAAGAGCGCTGCGCCCGTGCAGGACCGTTTCACCGGCAGGCTCAACCGTATTCGGCTCACACGGAGCGTGCCGTTCTCCGGCAAGCTGCATCGTGTCGAGGAGGTGCTACGGCTCGCCGATGTGCTTGGCATTCCGCGCGTGCCGGAGATTGTCGGACCTACGCTTCCGATGACGGGCGCGGGTGAGCGCTACGCGGTGATCCATGCGAAGCCGATGTACCGCTACAAGCAATGGACGGCGGAAGGCTGGCGCGAACTTGCCGCGGCACTCGTGCAACGCGGTTTCAAGGTCAAGGCGACCGGCGGGCCGGACGCGGCCGAGCGCGCCTATCTCGATGACGTGTGGGACAATAACCCGGCTGTCGAACGGCTCGACGGCAAGCTGCCGTGGGCCGATCTGTTCGCGTTGATCGCGCGGGCCAACGTCTTCATCGGACCGGACACGTCGGTGACCCACATCGCCGCCGCAACCGGATGCCCGACCGTCGCGCTCTACGGGCCGACCGATCCAAGGCTGTGGGGGCCGTGGCCGGCGCAGGGCTTCCGCGAAGGCTGGGACGCCGACGGCACCACGCAGCGGCGCGGCAACGTGTGGCTCGTGCAGAATCCCCTGCCCTGCATGCCGTGCCAGAAGGAAGGCTGCGGGCGCGACCGCGCAAGCGCCAGCGTCTGCCTCGACGAGATGAAGCCTGCGGACGTCATCAAAGCCGTGGATATGGCGCTGGCGGCGAGCGCGCTCAAATAAGCTCTCAGATTATTTTGCACACTTCGTCGAACGAGAAGCGATAGCCTTCCGGCGGCAGCGTCGAAGGATCGCCGCGGCCGACCGCGCAGACGAAGTTCGACTTGAAGCGGCCGTCCGGGAAGAATTCGGCGTCCACCTTGTCGTTGTTCAGGCCTGACATTGGGCTGCAATCGAGGCCGATCGCGCGGGCGGCCATGATGAAGTAAGCGCCCTGGAGCGTGGCGTTGCGCAATGCCGTGGTGCGGATCGCCTCTGGTGTCGTCTCATACCAACTCCGCGCCGCCGGATTGTGAAACAGCTTCGGCAGGTGCTCGAAGAAGCGCATGTCGTAGGCGAGGATCGCGATGACAGCGCCGCCGTAGTTCTTCTTCTTGTTGCCGGCGGAGAGCGCGGGCATCAGCCGCTCCTTCGCCTCGGCGCTGCGCAGGAAGACGATGCGCTGCGGCTGGGAGTTCGCCGTGGTCGGACCCCATTTCATGATGTCGTAGAGCGCGCGCAATTGATCGTCGCTCACAGGCTCCGAAGTGAAATCGTTGTAGCTGCGCGCCTTGCGCAGCAATACGTCGAGCGCATCGCCCGAAACCTTGGCACTCATCGCGTTCCTCGCCTTCTGAAATTTCTTAGCCGGCCACTGGCACGAGTTCGTTCGCCGCCGTCTTGCGGACGAGCCGCTTCACCGCGTTCGAGGCGACGACAGAGCGTCCCTCGGCAAAGGCCTCGTGGTTCTTCTCGATGTGATCGAGATCGTAGAGATAGTTCACCATCAATCCGTAAGACTGCTTGATACCGTTGTCGGTCGCGTCGCCGAGGAAATTCAGCCGCTCGAGCCGTGCGCCGTTGCCGAGATGGAAGCGCGCCACCGAGTCGACCGGCGTGCCGCGTGGATTGCGCGCACGCAGGAAGTACCACGCCGCCGCCCGCAGCATCGGCTCACGAAGCGTCTCGCGAATCTCGGGCAACTGCCACCAGCCGTCGCGCGAGAGGCTTTCGAGAGCGGTGCGGTCCTCGGGCGTCAGCACCACGGAGTTCTCGGTCTTGCGCTCGCGGTCGAGCCAGCGGGCGAAGTTCGGCACTGGCGAGAGCGTGACGAAGGTTTGCAGCTTGGCGTTCTCGCGGGAGATTTCCTGCACGACCTGCTTGATCAGGAAGCTGCCAAACGACACGCCGGCCAGACCGCGCTGGCAGTTCGAGATCGAGTAAAACACCGCGGTCGTCGCCTTGTCCGGCACGAGGCCGGCGCTCTGCATCGACAGGATCGGTGCGACCGCGTCCGGAATTTCGCGGGTGAGCGCGACCTCGACGAAGATCAGCGGCTCGTCGACCAGCGCGGGATGGAAGAACGCGTAGCAGCGGCGGTCCGGCGGGTCGATGCGGCGGCGCAGATCGTCCCAGCTTCGGATGCGGTGCACCGCCTCGTAGCGGATGATCTTTTCCAGGATCAGCGCAGGCGTCGACCAGTCGATGCGGCGCAACACCAGGAAGCCGCGGTTGAACCACGACGAAAACAGATGGACGAAGTCGTCGTCGACGCTCTTGAGATCGTCGCGGTTGACCAGCGCGTCGAGCAATTGCTCGCGCATCCGCACCAGCATCTGCGTGCCGCCGGGCGCGAGATTGAGGCGGCGGAACAGTTCCTGGCGGCGCGGCTCGGCGGCGCGGTGAACGTCAGCCGCGCTCTTGTCCGACGGCGTTGCCTGCCAGGCCGTGATCGCGGCATCGAGCCGTGAGCGGTCCGGCCCGAAGCGCTCGGCCAGCGCCTCGAAGAAGGCAATGCGCGGCCCGATGGTCAGCTCGGAATACTTTTGGAAAATCTCTTCGGAGAGAGCGACACCCGAAGCCTCACCGCGGCCGGATAGCAGCTCCTCGCACAGATCAGCCAGGCTTTCGGAGCGTTTGCCAGGCGACTCGCCGCGGCGGTCGCGAGCCAGATCAATCAGCGAGCGGCCGCGCTCCGCAATACTGGAGAGGAGCTCGCCAAAGAAGGAGGTGTTCATTTCCATCCTGTCAGACCACCCGACGCTTGGCTAAACCGGCGCAAGTCGATGTGGCCATTGTAGCTGAATTGTTCAAGGAATTGCGACGGCACAAATGTCCTATGGGCTTGCGCAAACCAGCATGGACGCACTCCCATTGGGCACACTCTGGACAAATTCCCGCCATCGGGTCACACCAACGCCGGACGTATTGAATGGTCCGTTCGTAACGCGTGGTAGGAGACATTTTTATGCCGGGGCCGTTGGCGGGGGTTCGCGTTCTGGAGTTGGCCCGGATTCTGGCAGGGCCGTGGGCCGGTCAGGTGCTGGCCGATCTCGGCGCGGACGTGATCAAGGTCGAGCGCTCCAAGACCGGCGACGACACCCGCGCCTGGGGCCCGCCCTTCGTCGAGGCCAAGGACGGCGGCCATCTCGGCGCGGCCTATTTCCACGCGACCAACCGTGGCAAGCGCTCGATCGAATGCGACTTCGAGACCGAGGAAGGCAAGAAGCTCGTTCGCAAGCTCGCCGCGAAGTCCGACATCCTGATCGAGAACTTCAAGGTTGGCGGCCTCGCCAAGTTCGGCCTCGACTACAAGAGCCTCGCGGGCGAATGCCCGCGGCTGATCTACTGCTCGGTGACCGGCTTCGGCCAGGACGGCCCCTACGCCTCCCGCGCGGGCTACGATCTGATGGCGCAAGGCCTAGGCGGCTTCATGAGCCTGACCGGCACCGCCGACGGCGAGCCCACGCGTGCAGGCGTGCCGGTGTCCGACATCATGACCGGCATGTATTCGGTGATCGGCATTCTCGCCGCGCTCCAGCGGCGCGAGCGCACCGGCAAGGGTGGTTACGTCGATACCGCGCTGGTCGATACGACCGTCGGCGTGCTCGCCAACCAAGGCATGAACTATCTGGTCGGCGGCAAAGTGCCGGAGCGCATCGGCAACGCACATCCGAACATCGTGCCTTATCAGGTGTTCTCAGTCGCTGACGGCTACATCATCATCGCGACCGGCAACGACAGCCAGTACCAGAAACTCTGCAAAGTGCTCGGCGCGCCGGAACTCGCGAAGGACCCGGCCTATATCGACAACAAGGCGCGGCTCGCGAACCGCGCCGAACTCATCGGCAAACTCACCACGCTGACGATGAAGTTCAAGATGCAGGACCTCGCGGACAAGCTCGAAGAGGTCGGCGTGCCGGCGGGCCCGATCAACAACCTCGATCACGTGTTCGACGATCCGCACGTGAAGCATCGGAAGATGAGGCTCGACATCCCGAATGCGTTCGCCAAGGCGGGAAGCGTTCCGGGCATCCGCACACCGATCGTGGTGGACGGCCAGCCGATGGCAGCGGAACACTCGGCTCCGCGGCTCGGCGAGCACACGGCGGAAATCCTCAAAGAGATCAGCGAAGGCTAAGCGTGGAACTTCGCCCCGCGCCTTAATTTACGCCTACTTAACCATCATCAGCCATCGTCACAGAGTTGGGGCTTTGTGGGTGGGTGGCGCGTTCAATGTTGTCTGCGTACCGTTCTTCGCGTTCTGTTCGAACGCAGAGCCAACATACTTCTTCATCCGGACATCGCCGTAAGGGCATCAAGGCGTTGAGCCACGGCCTCGCAGCCCTGGTCATCAGCTTTGTAATCGTCAGCACCGCCATGATCGGAGCGGCATGGGCGCTGGCCGCCTCCATGCAGGCACGGTCGGACATCCGCTCCACCGCAGCCTATGCAGCACCGTCCGAGCGCTGGGCCTGGCCCGGTCACGACGCCAGCGGAATGGCTGGAGAATGGTCGTCCACGATCGAGAAATCCGCCGCAGTGTCGTTCGATCTGGCCGGAACATTCGAACTCTTCGCCGTCAAAGAGCCGAGCAAACCTCCATCTGCCGACCCGGTCGTAACGGGCTCAGTCGAGACATCCACCTTCAAGCTTGCGTCGCTCGATGCCGGCGTGCCGGCGAAGCTCTCCGCGCCTCCGGCCATCGCTGCTCCCCAAACGCGCGACGATGCCGAGGCCACGCCATTGCCGAGGCCACGCCCGAAGCTCGCTGCGCTCACGCCGATGCAGGGCCTCGGGCTGAACGAGGAGCGCCCCGTCCGCACCGCCATCTACGACATCACCGCCAAGATCGTTCACATGCCCAACGGCGAGAAGCTCGAAGCGCATTCCGGCCTCGGCCCCTTGATGGACGATCCGCGATACGTGCACGTCAAGGGCCGCGGCCCGACGCCGCCGAACGTCTATAACCTGCGGATGCGCGAGGCGTTGTTCCATGGTGTGGCGGCCATCCGCATGCTACCGGAGAACGAGCGGGCGATGTTCGGCCGCGACGGCATCCTGACGCATTCCTATCTGCGTGGTCCGAGCGGCGCTTCGGCCGGATGCGTGTCGTTCCGCGATTACCCGAAATTCCTGCGTGCATTCCAGCGCGGCGAGGTCACGCGCATCATCGTCGTGCCAAGCTTCGCGAAGTCGCCGACGTTTGCAGCGCGCGGGTCCGGCACGCTCTAGCCATCGGAACGGCCAAGCAGATCGACGAAAGTCGAATGCGGATTTGCCCTTATTTTGCAGCGCAAACGAAGCTCCGCGGCGTGCTGTCCTTTTGCTTCCAGCGCAAAGTCGGCTACAGGTAGCTCCAACGAGAGTGGGGACGGGGCGACGTTCTCAGGACCTAGGGAGACCTGACGTGTTCAAAACCAAATCGATTTTGCTTGCACTCGCCGCGCTTTGCATTTCGACCGCAGCGCACGCGCAATCCTGGCCCACGAAGCCGATCATGTTCGTCGTGCCCTTCGCGCCCGGCGGCGGCACCGATGCCTTCGCGCGCCCGATGGCGGCGCAGCTCGATATCCAGATGGGCCAGCGCATCCTGATCGAGAACAGGGCCGGTGCCGGCGGCACGCTCGGCGCGTCCTACGCATCGAAGCAGCCAGCGGACGGTTACACGTTCCTGATCGCAGCGACACATCACACCATCGCGCCGTCGATCTATCCGAAGCTCGATTACGACATCGAGACGGACTTCGTGCCGGTCATCATGCTGGCTCGCCCGCCCCATGTCGTCTCGGTGCATCCCGGCAAAATCCAGGCGACGACCCTGAAGGACTTCATCGCCTACGCAAAAGCGAACCAGGTGAACTATGCCTCGGCCGGCGCAGGCACGACGCATCACCTGGCCGGCGAGTTTTTCAATGTCCAGGCGGGTGTGAAATTAAACCACGTGCCTTATCGCGGCGCGGGCCCCGCGATGCAGGATCTGCTCGCGGGCCACGTGCCGGTGATGTTCGACGGGCTCGGCACTTCAGGTCCGCAGATTGCGGCCGGCACGCTGCGCGGTCTCGCAGTGGCCGCGCCGAAGCGCGTGCCGGGTCTGCCGAATGTGCCGACCTCGGCTGAAGCCGGACTGCCGGGCTATGAGGTCTCGACCTGGTACGGCATCTTCGCGCGCAAGGGCACGCCGCAGGAGGCGATCAACCGTATGACCAAGGAGGTCAAGGCGGCGATGCAGCTCCCCGCGATGCAGCAAGCCTGGGAAAAGAACGGCTCGGACGTTCCCGATATCACCGGCGCCGAGTTCGCCAAGATCGTCAGCTCCGACGTCGCACGCTGGCGCAGGGTTGTCACCGAAGCGGGCGTGAAGATCGAGTAACCCGTTCGGTCTGCATCCGTTGAGGGGAGCGCGATGGATAGCAGACGAAACGCACTGAAAAAGCTGGCCGGCGCGCTCGCCCTGAGCACGGGCGGGCTTCCTTGGGACATCGCCCGCGCACAGCAGCAATCGCCGAAACGCGGCGGCACGCTGATGTTCGCGATCAGCTCCGAAACGCCGCACTACGATCCTCACGGCAGCGACACCTATGCGACACTGCACGTCGTGGCGCCGTTCTACTCGACGCTGCTGCGTTTCAATTTGCAGAAATTCCCCGAAGTCGAAGGCGATCTGGCGCAATCGTGGACCATCGCGCCGGACCTTCTCACCTATACATTCAAGCTGACGCCGGACGTGAAATTCCACGACGGCACGCCACTCACCTCCGCCGACGTGAAGGCAAGCTACGAGCGCCTGCGCGATCCCCCGCAGGGCGTGGCCTCGACACGCCGCGCGACGTTTGCCGACATCGACACGATCGAGACGCCCGATCCACTGACCGTCGTGTTCAAGATGAAGAACGTGTTCGCATCGATGATCGAACACTTTGCATCGCCCTGGAATGTGATCTATTCGGCGAAGGACCTCGCCGCCGACCCGGCGTTCCCGCGCACCAAAATCAACGGCACCGGGCCGTTCACGTTCATCGAGCACGTCAAGAACAGCCACGTCGCGGGCAAGAAGAACGAGAGCTACTTCAAGAAGGGCCTGCCCTATCTCGACGGCTTCAGGGGTGTGTTCACCCTGCAAGCCTCCGCGATGCTGAACGCCATCCAGAACGGCCAGGTGATGGGCGAATTCCGCGGCATCTCGCCTGCAGAGCGCGACCGGCTGGTGCAGGCGATGGGCGACAAGATCCGCATTCAAGAATCGAGCTGGACGCTCAATCTGCTGGTCTGCTTCAACGTCGACAAGAAACCGTTCGACGACGTGCGGGTGCGCCGCGCGCTCCTGCTGGCGATCGACCGCTGGGGCGGCAGCCAGGGACTGTCCCGCATCTCCACGCTGCGTTCGGTCGGCGGCGTGATGCGGCCCGGCTCGCCGTTCGCAACGCCGGAGTCCGAACTCACGAAACTGCCGGGCTTCGCGCGGGACATTCGTACCTCGCGCGAAGAAGCGAAGAGGCTGCTCGCTGAAGCCGGACACCCCAAGCTGAAATTCACGCTATGGAACCGCACGCTTGCGATGCCCTACACACCAGCCGGTGTATTCCTGGTCGATCAGTGGCGGCAGATCGGCGTCGAGGTCGAGCACAAGCAATCGGATACCGCGCAATATCTGGCGCACATGAACGCCGGTAGCCACGACGTGGCGATCGACTTCTCCAACCTGTTCATGGACGACTCCAGTCTCGCGCTGACCAAGTACCTCTCGATCGGCCGCTCGCCGGAGAACCGCTCGCGCTCCAAAGACCCGGAGTTGGACAAGCTCTACGACGATCACCTGCGCGAGCGCGATGCCGAGAAGCGCAGGGCCATGATCCGCGCCTTCGAGAAGCGGCTGTTCGAACAGGCCTATCAACAGCCACTGTTGTGGTGGCACCGCATCGTGCCGACGCACAAAGCCGTCATGGGCTGGCAAATGTCGCCGAGCCACAACCTGGGGCAGGATCTGTCCGGCGTTTGGCTCAACACCTGATCGGTGTTGCCCGGCCTTTTTCGGTGATAGCTTCCGGGCTTGGCTTTCTACTTCCAAGGTGTGACGTGAACGTACTCGCTCGGCCCGACGCGCCCGCCCGCAAGACACAGACGCCGCTCATCATCCGCCGCATCGACGCCATTCCGGTGGCGCTGCCGCTGAAAACGCCGATGAGCATGGCGGGCATCACCATCGCCACCGCCGACAACGTGATCGTGCGCATGGAAGCGGCCGACGGCACCGTCGGCTGGGGTGAAGCCGCCTCGGCGCCGACGATGACAGGCGACACGCTTGGCGGACTCGTCGCTGCCGTGCGCGACCATCTCGCGCCAATGCTGGTCGGCAAGGATGCGCGCGACTGGCCAGCGCTACGCAATGCGCTGCATCGCTCGCTGGTCGGCAACGGCGGCGCACATTCCGCCGTCGAAATGGCGCTGCTCGACATGACCGGCCGCGCCACCGGCACCAAGCTGATCGATCTGGTCGGCAAGGTGCGGCGTTCCGCCGTGAAGCCGATGTGGCTTCTCGGAAACAAGACCGCGGATCGGGACGTCGCCGAAGCGAAGATCAAAGAGAAGGAAGGCTTTCACTTCTTCAAGCTGAAGATCGGCACCAAGCCGCCGGAGAAGGAAATCGAAATCGCGCATGCGGTGCGCGCGGCGATGCCGAAGATGCCGCTGTGCGCCGATGCCAACTGCGGACTGACGCTTGAAGCGGCGCGCAAATACATCGACGGCACACGCAAGGCGAAGCTGATGTTCGTCGAACAACCCCTGGCCTACGATGACATTCCTGCGCTGAAGAAGCTGACCAAGGCGAGCAAGGTGCCGATCGGCATCGACGAGGGCATCCACTCCATCGCCGACATCGAAACCAATGCCAAGGCCGGCGCCGGCGGCGTCTCGCTCAAGCTGATCAAGCTTGGCGGCATCACCGGCGCGCTTGAAGCGGCGAAACTCTGCCAGAAGCTCGGGCTCTCGGTGAACATCGCGGCGAAAATCGCCGAATCGAGCATCGCGTCGGCGGCTACAGTTCACCTTGCCTGCGGCGTGCCGAAGGCGGACTGGGGCGTCAGCATCACGCACTTCTATCTCGCCGAAGACCTCGTGAAAAAGTCGCTGCCGCTGAAGGACGGCTTCGTGTCCCTGCCGGACCAGCCAGGCCTCGGCATCGAGGTGGACGAAGCCGCTGTTTCGCGCTTTACCGTCCGCTAGAGTGCATTCATCGAAGTAGGAGTATGACAATGCCGGGGCCGCTGAGCGGCGTTCGCGTGCTGGAGCTTGCACGCATTCTTGCAGGACCGTGGTGCGGACAGACGCTGGCCGACCTCGGCGCTGACGTGATCAAGGTCGAGCGGCCGGGTGCGGGCGACGACACGCGCGGCTGGGGCCCACCTTTCATGGAAGACAAGGACGGCGGACGGTTGAGTTCGTCGTACAACCTCGCATGCAACCGCGGGAAGCGCTCCATCGCGGTCGATTTCGAGACGCCGGACGGCCAGCGCATCGTCAGGAAGCTTGCCGCGAAGTCCGACGTGCTGATTGAAAACTTCAAGTTCGGCGGATTGAAGAAATACGGCCTCGACTACGAAAGTCTCTCGAAGGAGAACCCGCGCCTCGTCTATTGCTCGATCACCGGCTTCGGCCAGGACGGGCCGTACAAAACGCGTGCGGGATACGACCTACTCGTCCAAGGCATGGGCGGCATCATGGACATCACCGGCGATCCGAACGGCGAGCCGACGCGGCTCGGCGTCGCCTTCGCCGACGTGTTCACCGGCGTCTATTCGACGCTTGCCGTCACTGCGGCACTGAAAGAGCGCGAGCACACTGGCAAGGGCAGCCACATCGACATGGCGCTGATGGACACGATGGTCGGCGTGCTGGCGAACCAGGCGACCTATTACCTCGTGTCCGGCGAAGCGCCGAAGCGCATGGGCAACGCGCACGCGAGTGTGGTGCCCTATCAGACCTTCCCGACAAAAGACGGCTGGATGCTGATCGCCTGCGGCAACGACGGCCAGTTCGCCAAGATGATGCAGGTGCTCGGCGATCCGGACCTGGCGAAGGACGAGCGCTACGCGACCAACGCCGCACGCGTCGTCAATCGCGAGACGCTGATTCCCCGCCTGTTCGAGCTCACGAAGAAAATTTCGAAAGCCGAGATGGCGGAGAAGTTCGAGGCGGTCGGCGTTCCCGCCGGACCAATCAATACGCTCACCGAAGTGTTCGCCGACCCGCAGGTGATCGCGCGCGATATGCGCGTGGACTTAGCCCATCCCGACGCCAAGGGCGGCACCATCCCCGGCGTGCGCTCGCCGATGACGATCAATGGCCGGCGCGCCGCCGCCGACCGCGCTCCGCCGAAGCTCGGCGAGCACACCGAAGAAGTCCTGCGTGAGATTGGAGAAGCCTGATGGCCCGCGTTTCGTATGTCGAGGAAAAGGATCACCCGGAGCTCGCCGCCGAGATCGGCAAGATCAAAGGCGCGCGCGGCGGCCTGATCAACATCTACAAGCTGCTGCTGCATTCACCGACGGTCGCGATGACCTGGTTCGAGCAGATCAGCGCGATCCGCTGGAAGACGAAACTCTCGCCCCGGTTGCGCGAAATCGCCATCGTGCGGATCGCATCGGCCGCGAACTACGCCTATGCGTTGAACCAGCACGTGCCGCGCATCGCCGTGGCCGATGGCGTGACGCTCGAGGAATGCGCGGCGCTGAAGGACTGGCGCGCCTCGAAGTTCTTCGACGAAGCCGAGCGCGCCGCACTGACCTATGTCGATGCAATTATCGCAGGGCCCAATGTCCCGGACGATGTGTTCAACGCGGTGCGCAAGCACTATGACGAGCGCGAGGTGGTGGAGCTGACCGTCCTGGCCGGCACCTACATCATGCACAACAGGGTCTTCACGGCGCTTCGCGTCGATGTCGAGCCCGCGAAAAGCTGAGGAAACGTGGCTAAACCTGTCATCGTCGTCGAAGACGATCCGTTCACGCGCCTGATCCAGTGCGCTCTCGATCCGAACGTACCGAAAGAGCGCGTCGACGCCTACGCGGACTTCATGGCGCACGACGAGTCGGACTTTGCGGGCTGGATCGCACGCGTTCGCAAAGGCGCGGCCAACATCTTTCCGGCCGAGGTGCGGCTCGTGGAGTCGGAAGACGACATGCGCGCAAGTCTCAAGGACGCGGTCGCTGTTGTCACTGAAAGCCTTCGCATCGGCGCGGACGATCTTGCGGCTGGCGGAAAGCTTCAGGCGGTGCAGAAGTTCGGTACGGGCTTGCGCAACATCGACGTCGAGGCTTGCGCCAAGAAGGGCGTGAAGGTGCTGACCCTGCGCCGCCGCGCCAACATCTCCTGCGCCGAGCATTATTTCGCGCTGATGCTGGCGCTGGCGCGGAGGATGGAAACCATCAGCGGACTCGTCACCGCAAAGCGGATCAAGGAGGCCGGCATCACGCTGCGGCCGTTCGACCGCCGCCATACGCCGGGCGGCAACTTCCCGCGCATCGGCGGACTGAAGGCGCTGAACGAATCCACCATCGGCATCATCGGATTCGGCGAGATCGGCAAGGAGATCGCGCTCCGCGCGAAGGCCTTTGGCATGCGCGTGCTCTATCATCAGCGCACCCGAGCGCCCGAAACGGAGGAGCACGAGTCGAATGCCACCTACGTTTCCCTGCCGACTCTGATGGCGGAGAGCGACTGGATCGCGCCGCAGGTGCCGACGCTGCCCAGCACACGCAATCTGATCGGGCGCGACGAGCTGTCGCGGATGAAGCCCGGCGCCTGCATTGTTAATGTCGCCAATGCGCCAATCATCAACCGCGAGGCGCTGATTGAGGCGCTGCGCGCCGGACGGCTCGGCGGCGTGGCGCTCGATATCCACTATCAGGAGCCGGTCGCGGACGACGACGAGCTGCTTTCCTTCGACAACGTGATCATGACGCCGCGCATGGCGGGTTCGCCACGGCACAACGGTCTGAAAGATTTCGAGCAGCTCATCACCGGACTGGCGAAGGAGATCAAGGTTTAATGCGCTTCGCTCTGGTTCTTCTCGCTCTCGCTGCAGCCTCACCCGCACTCGCACAGTCGGAAGCGAATTGGCCGAACCGGCCGGTACGCCTTGTCGTGCCCTTCCCGGCGGGCGCCTCGACCGACATCATAACCCGTCAGATCGCGCAAAAATTCTCGGCGCGCTTCGGCCAGCAATTCGTGGTGGAGAACCGCGCCGGCGCGAGCGGCAATCTCGGCGTCGATGCTGTCGCGAAGGCGGAACCGGACGGCTACACGATCGGCCTTATCACTGCGAGCACGCACGGCGTATCGCCCGCAATGGGCAACAAGCTGCCATACGACCCGATCAACGACTTCAAGCCGATCTCGATGATCGGCGGTGCGCCGTATGTGCTGGTGATGTATCCGGGTCTGCCGATCAAGACCATTCCGGACCTGATCAAGGAAGCAAAGGCGAAGCCCGGCAAGCTGACCTACGGCTCGGCGGGGCTCGCAAGCCTCGCGCATCTCGCCGCGGCGCTGTTTTCGACGCAGTCCGGCATCGAGATGACGCACGTACCATACAAGACTTCGGCCCAGTCCGTGGTCGATCTCATCACCGGCCGCCTCGACATGCAGTTCGCGACCGTAGGCCCCACGCTGGAGAGCATCCGCGACGGCAAGCTGCGCGCGATCGCAACCACCGGCACCACACGCGTGTCGTCGTTGCCCGACGTGCCGACGATGATCGAGCAGGGTGTGAGGGATTACGACGTGTCGCTGTGGTTTGCCTACGTCGCGCCCGCGAAGACTCCGGACATGATCACGGGCAAGCTCAATGCCGCGATGACGGAAATCCTCAAGGAGCCCGACATTCTGGAGAGCCTGCAAAAGCAGAGCTTCGATCCTGAGCCGGGCCCAGCCGCGAACGTCACGACACGCATCCGGGAAGAAATCGAGCGGTGGCGCAGCCTGATCGCAAAGACCGGGATAAAGGCGGAGTAACGCTCTGTCGTCCCCGCGAAAGCGGGGACGACAGCAGAGTTTGTCTCGGGCGCACTACCACGTCAGCGTCTTCGCGTTCTCCGCGAAGATGAAGCCCTGAGTGAGGCCCGGGCGGCCCATCTTCACGCCCGGCACAAGATCCTCGAGCTTCAGTCCCAGCTCCTGCATGCAGGGGCCACACATCAGCACGACGCCACCATCGCGGATGAATTCCGCGATAATCTCGCGCGGCAGGCGGCCCTGCGCCCCCTTCTTGTCCTGCGGGTCATTCACGGCGGCGAGCTTCACCGCGTCGAGGTTCAGGAACACTGTGACCGGATGCCCCATCTTCAGCGTGTTGTGCGCGAAGTGCAGCCCCATCCAGCCGCGCCAGTTGTCCCCGTTCGTCATGTTGATGAAGAGCGGGTTCTGTGCCGGCGTGCCCTTCATAGCGTTGGCGTCGTAGCCGTGGCTCTGCGGCGGTGCGAAAAACAGCGCGCCGATCGCGATGCCGGCCAAAAGCGGCAGAGAACGCAGCAGAAGGCGTTGCATGGGAATCCCCTCTTGAGACAGGCCGTCAGTTTCGCACGGGCCTCCGGCACACCCAAGACGTGCAGGCCTTCCTGACAAACACCCGCAAGGGCCGGACCGTCCCTCAACGGCAGGACAAACCCGGCAGGCGGGCCATGCGATTGTCCCCCGGTGACGGCGCGCGGTCGGGCTTGCTAAGACAGACTGGAAGACCCGACAGAAAGGCTTGAAGCGAATGCCCGCGACCGCCCTCGACTCCGCCATTTTCCGCGACATTTTCGGCACCGAGGCCATGCGGCAGGTGTGGTCCGATGGCAACCGCGTCCAGAAGTATCTGGACTTCGAGGCCGGCCTCGCCCGCGCCCAGGCCACGCTGAAGATCATCCCGCAGGAGGCCTGCGACGAGATCCTCAAGCATGTCACGGTCGACCAGTTCGACATCGAGAAGCTGAAGACCGAAACCGAGCGCATCGGCTATCCGGTGCTGCCGGTCGTGGCGCAGCTCGTGAAGCTCTGCAAGGGCGGGCTCGGCGAATGGTGCCACTGGGGCGCCACCACGCAGGACATCACCGACACCGCGACGATCATGCAGATCCGCGACGCACTCGCGATCGTCGAGAAGGAGATCAACGAAATCTCCGACGCGCTGGCAGCGCTTGCCAAGAAGTACCGCGACACGCCGATGGCCGGCCGCAGCAACCTGCAACAGGCCGTGCCGATCACCTTCGGCTACAAGGTCGCGACCTATCTCGCGGCGTTCGAGCGCCACAAGGAACGCCTGAAGCAGCTTAAAGAGCGCGTGCTCGTGTTCGAATTCGGTGGAGCTGCGGGCACGCTGTCGTCGCTCGGCAAACAGGGTCTCGCCACGCAGGTCGAGCTCGCAAAGGAGCTGAAGCTCAAGCAGCCGGAGATCGCCTGGCATACGGTGCATGACCGCATGGCGGAGGTCGGCTGCTTCCTCGGGCTCGTCGCAGGAACTTGCGGCAAGATCGCCTTCGACGTGAAGCTGATGATGCAGACCGAGGTGGAAGAGGTCTACGAGCCGTTCCACGCGGGCCGCGGCTCGTCCTCCACGATGCCGCAGAAGCGCAACCCGATTTCGTGCGTCTACATCACCGCGCAGAACGGTGTGATCCGCACCCAGGTCGCGGCACTGCTCAACGCGATGGAGCAGGACCACGAGCGCGCCACCGGCCAGTGGGAAATCGAGTGGATCGTGATGCCGGAAATTTTCGTGCTCACAGCCGGCTGCCTGCACCAGACCAAGTTCATGATGTCTGGCCTGCAAGTCGATGAGAAGAAGATGCGCGCCAACCTCGACATCACCAAGGGCCTGATCGTCTCGGAAGCCGTGATGATGGGTCTCGGCCCGTACCTCGGCCGCCAGTACGCCCACGACCTCGTCTACGATATTTGCCGCGAGGTGGTGAAAACCGGCCGCCCGCTCGCCGAGCTGCTTGCCGAAAACGCAGAAATTGCGAAACACATGAGCAAGGCGGAGCTGATGAAGTTGTGCGACCCTGCGAACTATCTCGGCCAGGCCGGCGAGATGGTGGATCGTGTCCTCGAATTGCGCGGGAAGGCGTAAGCAACCCTGCCCTGCAACAAACTCAAAACGCCGCAGCGCAAAAGCTTTGACGCCGCCGCCGCAATACGCTTTTCTCACATTATAAGAAAGTAAGGGTTCCGCGTAGAGATGAACGTTTCAGGTGAGTTTACAGTCAAGGCGCCACGCGAGGTTGTATTCAACACGCTCCGCGACCCCAGTTCCTTCGTCAAATTCGTCGACGGGGTGTCGGATCTGAAGGAAATCGACCCGACACATTATGAGGCGATGTTCGAGACTCGCGTCGCCTACCTGAAGTTCAAGTTCGCGGTGACCGTCGAGGTCACCAAGATGGAAGCACCGGGCGTCATCGAGGCGAAAATCGAAGGCACGCCGCTGGGCATGGTCGGCCGCCTCACAGCGAAGTCCACCACCACGCTGACCGAAGCGGGCGACGAGACCAAGGTGGTCTATGCGGTGGAGTCGACGCTCGCCGGAAAACTCGGCAGCATCGGGCAGCCGGTCCTGCGCTCCAAAGCCAAGGACATGGAAAAAATCTTCGCATCGCGGCTGCGCGCCGCGTTCGAACCCAAGGCTTAATATTAAGGCCTAAACCAAGAGGACATTATGGTCCCATTCGACCTTGCCGAGCCGAAGACGCTCGCCGATGCCATCAAACTGCTCGACCCGGACGATCCGACGGTGCGCCCGTTCGGCGGCTGCACCGCACTGATGCTGATGATGAAGGCCGGCGTGTTCCAGCCGGCCAAGCTCGTCAGCCTGCGCAAGGTCGAGCCGAAGTATTCGAGCATCGCGGTCGAAGGAAACGGCCTTCGCATTGGCGCGCTGGCCACGCTTGCTTCGCTGGAGCGCTCCGACGAGGTGAAGAAGCACCTACCAATGGTGAGCCGCACGTTGCTGACGCTGTCCAACATCCGCGTCCGCAATGTCGCAACGGTCGGTGGTGCGCTGGCGCATGGTGACCCACATATGGACCTGCCGCCGGTGCTGATGTCGCTCGGTGCGGTGGTTACGATCGCCGGCCCGAAGGGCGAGCGCACCACGTCGCTGGAAGACATGCTGACCGGCTACTACGAAACGTCGCTGGAGAAAGACGAACTCATCACCTCCGTGCTGGTGCCTTCGCAAGGCAAGAAGCGCGGCGCCTACATGAAGGTGACGACCGGCTCCGCCGACGACTGGCCGGCGCTCGGCGTTGCTGCCGTGCTCGACGCCGAAGGCCAGGCGGTGAAGTCCGCGAGCATCGTCGTGAGCGCCGCGACCACCAAAGCGACGCGGATCGCAGGTGCGGAAGCGCTGCTCACGGGCAAGACCGTTGACGACAAGGTGCTTAGCGACGCCGCCGAGGCGACACTGGAAGAATGCGAGATCCTGCCGGACGTGCGCGGCTCCGTGCCCTACAAGCGGGAACTCGTGCGGGTCTATCTGAAGCGCGCGGTTCGCAATGCGCTCGACGGCAAGACGGGAGCGCACTGATGGCGACGACCACGATGAACAATCCGGGCAAAGCCGGCGCACAGGTCGGCCGTTCGGTGCCGCGCCTCGAAGCGCGCGAGAAGGTCACCGGCCGCGCCGAATACACCCACACGATGCGCCTGCCGAACATGCTGACGGCGAAGATGTTCCGCAGCACGGTGGCGCACGGCAAGATCAAGTCGATCGACGTCAGCGCCGCCAGGGCGCTGCCGGGTGTCGCGCACGTCATCACCATCGAAGACGTGATGAAGGTGATCCCGGACCCGTACTACGGGCCGGCGTTCCACGATCAGCCGATCCTCGCGCATCAGAAGGTGCGTTTCGTGGGTGAGCCGGTCGCGGTCGTTCTCGCGGCCGATCCGCACATCGCCGATCAGGCAGTGCAGCTCATCAGCGCCGAATATGAAGAGCTTCCGGCGGTGTTCGACGAGGTCGAGGCGCTGACCAGCAAGGTCTACGTCCACGACTCGCTTAAGCCCGCAGGCACGTTCGCGGACCTTAAACACCTCAAGGACGCCAAGGACACCAACACCGCGCTCGACTACCGGCTCCGCAAGGGTGACGCCCAGGGTCATTTCAAGACCGCGCCGCACGTGTTCGAGCACGAGTTCAAGACGCAGAAGGTGTTGCATCTCTCGTTCGAGCCGCACGCCACCATCGCCGACTACAAGGACACCGGCGCGACGATCTACACCGCGTCGCAGGGCCCGTCCTTCGTGCGCACCGAACTCGCCCGCCTGCTCGGCTGGCCGGAGAACAAGGTGCGTATCAAGGTGCCGTTCCTCGGCTCGGGCTACGGCTCCAAGCTCTACATCAAGCTCGAAGCGCTGGCGCTGGCCTGCTCCATGATCGCGCGGCGGCCGGTGAAGATCGCGCTGACGATGGAAGAGCTGTTCTACCAGATCACCAAGCACCCCTCGACGTTCCGCATCAAGAGCGCGGTCGACAAGGACGGCAAGATCCTCGCCCGCAAGTGCGAGATCTTCTGGAACGGCGGCGCCTATGCCGATATCGGCCCGCGCGTGACGCAGAAGTCCGGCCTCACTGCGACCGGGCCCTACGAGATCGAGAACGTCGAGATCGACTCCTACGCGCTCTACACCAACGAAACGCCGTCGGGCGCGCTGCGCGGCTTCGGCATTCCGCAGCTCGTGTGGGCCTACGAGAGCCACACCGACATCATTGCGCGCGAACTGAAGATAGACCCGGTGGAATTCCGCCGGAAGAACTTGCTGCGCGAGGGCCGACCGCACGCGACCGGCACGATTCTGAAGGACGCCGCGACCGAGAAGGTGCTCGACAAGCTGGTCGAGCGCATGAACTGGTCGCAGCCGTTCGACAAGGGCACTGGCCCGATCAAGAAGGGCCGCGGCCTCGGCATCGCCATCAAGGCGGTGATCACGCCGACCACGTCGGTCGCGATCACCAACGTCAGCGCCGACGGCTCGGTGACGCTCTATTGCGGCACCGTCGACATGGGCCAGGGCTCCGACACCGCGATGGCGCAGATGGTCGGCGAGATCCTCAATGTGCCGGCTGAGTCCGTGCGCGTCGTGCCGCGCGACACCGACATCACGCCTTACGACATGGGCACGCTCGGCTCACGCTCGCTGTTCCACATGGGCAATGCTGTGAAGCGTTCCGCCGAGGATGCACGCGACAAGCTCAAGGAACTGGCCAAGTACGTCGGCGAGCCGGAAGGCTCCAACATCTCCGTCCCCGAGCTGTTCCAGAAGCGTTACGGCATGCAGGCCGGCAACGTGATCGGCACCGGCATCTACAAGCCGGACTACATCCCGCCGGCGCCGGGCACCGGCCTCTCCACCAACGTCACCGCGTTCTGGATGATCTCCGGCACCGGCGCGGAGGTCGAGGTCGACACCGAAACCGGCCACGTCAAGATCACGCGGCTCGTGAGCGTGCTCGACATCGGCACCCCGATCAATCCGCGCATTGTCGAGACGCAAATCTCCGGCGCCACGCTCATGCAGCTTGGCTTCTCGATGTTCGAGAAGATGCATCAGGACGGCGGTCAGGTGACCAACGCGTCGCTCGCCGACTACAAGATCCCGGGCTTCCATGACGTCCCGGCTGTGATGGAGAACCTCACTGTCGATACCTTCCAGTCGAACGGACCGTTCGGCGGCAAGGGCGTCGGCGAGGTCGCAACCTTCTGCGTGTCTCCGGCGATCGCAAACGCCATCCACGACGCCGCCGACATCCGGCTCACGTCGCTGCCGATGAATCCCGAATCCGTGTATCGCGCGCTGCGCGCCAAAGCGGGCCACCCGCTCGAGGACGAATGAGATGACCGCCGCTCGCACCATCAACTTCAAACTCAACGGCATGGCCGTGACCGCGGATGTGAAGCCGCATCACAACCTGGTCGAACTCCTGCAGAACCAGTTCGGTCTCACCGGCGCGCGCGAAAGCTGCGGTCAGGGCCTTTGCGGCTGCTGCTCGGTCGTGGTGAACGGCCGCGCGGTGTCCGGCTGCCTTTATCTCGCGGCGTTCGTGGACGGCGCCGAGGTGCAGACCGTCGAGGGTCTCGACACGCGCGAGAAGCTCAACCCCGTGCAAGAAGCGTTCGTCGAAACCGCCGCGTTCCAGTGCGGCTACTGCACGCCGGGCTTCATCATGATGGTCGGGCAACTGCTCGACGAATATCCCGATCCCGACGAGGACCGTATCAAGCACTACCTCGCCGGCAACCTTTGCCGTTGCGCGACCTATCCCGAAATCATCCAAGCCGTGAAGCTCGCGGCGAAGAAGCGCAAGGCCGTCGCTGCGGCCTGATTAAACTGGAGGACCACGTGGCGCACGCGCCCGTCCAGATCGAAACTGACGTCCTGGTGATCGGCTCCGGCGCGGCGGGCATGTACGCCGCGATCGAAGCCTCGCGCGCCGGCTGCAAGGTGCTGATGGTCGACCGCAGCCTGATCGGCCGCGGCGGCGCGACTGTGATGGCGCAGATGACGGTCGCGGTCGCGCTCGGCGCCGAAGCGCCGGATCACTGGTCGCATCACTATCACGACACGCTGAAAGCGGGCCGCGGGCTCTGCAACGAGGCGCTGTCGCGCCTCCTCACCGAACAGGGCCCCGAGTGCATTCGCGAGCTCGACGCCTGGGGCGTCGGCTGGGCGCGCAAGGACGGCAAGATCACTGCGGCCTTCGCGCCGGGCCATGACCGGCCGCGATGCGTCTATGTGGACTTCCTCAACACCGGCCCCGCCGTCTCGAAGACGATGCGTACGGCCGTTCACAAGGCGAAGACGATCGAGCGCAAGGGCGACCTTTTCGTGGTCGATCTCCTGAAGGCCGATGGGGAGGTCACAGGCGCGGTCGCCTATCACCTCGGCTCCGGCGCGCCAGTCGTCATCTCGGCGAAGGCCACGATCGTCGCGACCGGCGGGCTGACGCGGCTCTATCGCCGCAACAGCGCGTCGTCGAACATGGGCGGCGATGGTTACGCGCTGTGCCTCCGCGCCGGCGCGCCGCTGATCGACATGGAGTTCGTGCAATTCTTCCCGATCGGGCATCTGGCCCCGCGGCTGATCGGCATGGACCCGATCATGTGGGACCCGTTCCGCTACAAGCTCGGCGGACGGCTCCTGAACAAGAACGGCGAGGAGTTCACGCAGAACTACGGCGTGACGGAAACCGGCAAGTACATCATCACGCGCGACCTCGGCACCTACGCGATCCTGAAAGAGGTCGCGGCCGGGCGCGGCTCGCCGCATGGCGGCGCGTATCTCTCCTTCCAGCACGTGCCGGCGGAGAAACTCCGCGAAGCGTTCGGGCCGGTGATCGACAAGCTCGCCGAGAACAACATCGATCTGACCAAGACCGCCGTCGAAGTCGCGCCGATCGCGCACTATCACATGGGCGGCGTGCAAGCCGACGTTCGGATGACGACCGAGGTTCCGGGTCTTCTCGTGGCCGGTGAAGCGGTCGGCGGCGCAAACGGCGCCAACCGGCTTTCCGGCAATGCGATCACCGAAGCGCTGGTGTTTGGGCGTGAGGCCGGTCGCACCGCCGCCGAGCGCGTGAAGCAGATGAAGGCCGTGCCCTCGCCCGGCAACGGCGCTCAGGCGGCAATCGATCTCATCAATGCGCCCGCCCGCAAGGGCGCGCCGAATATGGCCGAGATGCTGCAACACTTGCAGCAGATCATGGCCGACGATGTCGGCCCGCTCCGCACCGGAGAAACGCTCGAACGCGCGCTCAAGGATATTACCACGCTGGACGGCCAACTCGGCGCGTCGCCCGCCGGCGACGGCAGCGCGTTCGACATGGAACGGCTCGACTGGTTCGACCTGCGTAACATGCTGATGGTCGCGCGCTCGGTCACCGAGGCCGCCCTTCTCCGTACTGAGAGCCGTGGCGCGCACCAGCGCGAGGATTTCCCGGGCATGGAGGCCGCGTGGCGGCTCAACCAAGTCATCCGCCTGAAGAACGGCCGCATCGACATTTCGCGCGGCCCCGCGCTTGCCACCGAGATGGCCGCCCAATGAGCGAAACCGCCACCCTGAAAATCTGGCGCGGTAACACGCCGACCGAAGGCCGCTGGGAAACCCACGACGTGCCGTTCGAGCGCGGGCAATCCGTCCTCGACGGACTGCGCTGGATCCGCGTGAACAAGGATCCGTCGCTGGCGATCCGTTACTCCTGCATCAACGCCAATGCCTGCAAGGAATGCATGATGGAGCTGGACGGCGAGACCGTCTACGCATGCACCGCGCGGCTCGAACCGCGCGAGATGAATCTCGCGCCCCTCTCCAACAAGAAGCTGGTGCGCGATCTTGTCACCGAAATCGCGCCGCCCGCCGAACGCTTTACCGCAAAGGACTGAATGAATGACTGTTGAACGCAAACCCGTTGCCTACGGTGACATGCGCGGCTGGCTTGCCGCGCTCGAAGCAGCGGGCGAGGTCAAGCACATCAACGGCGAGGTGGACTGGAACATCGAGCTCGGCACCGTCGCACGGCTGCTGCAAGGTCCGGCGACGGGTCCGTCGGTGATGTTCAACAACATCAAGGACTACAACAAGCCGGACAGCCGCTGCAAAAAGGTGTTCACCGGCGCGCTCGCGAACTACCGCCGCATCGCGATGATGATGGGCCTGCCCGCGGACACGCACCCGCGCGAGCTGGTGAAGCTCGGCCGCACGATCCTTACCGGCGCGATCCCGCCGAAGATCGTGAAGACAGGCCCGTGCAAGGAGAACATCCTCACCGGCGACAAGATCGACCTCTATGACTTCCCGGCCCCGTTCTGGAACCGGCTCGACGGCGGCCGCTACATCATGACCTACGGCGGCTGCGTGACGAAGGATCCGGAGACCGGCGTGATGAACGTCGGCGTCTACCGCGGCATGATCCACGACAAGAAGACCATCCCGATCCTGATGTGGCGCGCGCAGCACATCGGCCATCACGTCACAGCCTGGGAACAGGGCGGCGCGCACGAAATCCCGATCGCGGTCGCAATCGGCGTCGAGCCGGCGCTGGAGTTCTGTGCCGGCGCGCCGGTGCCGAAGGGCATCTGCGAGTACGACGTGGCAGGCGCGATCCGCGGCGCACCGATTGAGTTGGTGAAGTGCGAGACGGTCGACCTTTACGTTCCGGCGACCACCGAGATCGTGATCGAAGGCTATCTGCAAATCGACCCGGCGAACTATCTGCCGGAAGGCCCGTTCGCGGAATTCACCGGCTATCTCGCCGGCGACCCGTCGAACAAGCCGGCGATCCGCGTCACCGCGATCACCCACCGCAACAATCCGATCCTGCGCGGCACCATCGAAGGCGCGCTGCCGGGCTCCTATTCGGAGAATACGGTCACCTCGTCGATCATGCGTGCGGCGACCGCCTGGAACGTGATGGATCGCTCGGGCGTGCCGGGCATCACCGACGTCTGGTGCCCGCCGGTGCAAGCCGGCATCAACCTTCTGATCCAGATGCGGCAGAGCTACCGCAACCAGGCGAAGCAGGCCGCGAACGCGATCTGGGGCTCGTCGGCGGCACACGTGCGCTACAAGCACATCACCGTGGTGGACGACGACATCGACATCCACGACTACGGCGCAGTCGACTGGGCCATCGCCTACCGCGTCAACGCGGGCGAGAACGATGTGATCATCATGCCGTCGACGTTCGGCCTGGGCCTCGATCCGTCGGTGAGGAAGCGCGATCGCAACCCGGCGCTGTTCGGCACCGGCAAGTGGAATCGCGTGCTGATCGACGCGACGATGAACCTGGACTACGACCCCGATCCGGATTTCGACGGCGCGCGTTTCCCGCCGAAGGTCTGGCCCGCGAAGGCGGACATCGATCAGGTGATGAAGCGGGCGGATGAGTTGGGGTTGGATAAGAAGAAGTTTTCTTCTTAGGATTCTCCGCAGTCTCCACTCACGCCACTGTCGTCCCCGCGAATGCGGGGACCCATAACCACCGCTCTGTATTTGCGACAAGGAAGAGCTGGATCCCCGCTTTCGCGGGGATGACAGCGGAGGTTGACGTGGCGCTTGTGCGTCACGTCAAGAAATTCAGATTCACTTTTCAAACAGCCACAGCAAATCGCGCCCGGGAGCTTGAGGCGCCGGGCACGCCTTCATTCAGTTCCCCTCGGAATAGTCCGAGGGGATGGAGCGCCAGGCGGCGCTTCATCTCAGTTCACGCCTTGCGGCGTGGCGCGTCTTTTCGCTC
>BFBZ01000247.1_pt1 | contig 64099 bp, 66 predicted proteins | sample 1888401 | NCBI WGS metagenome assembly BFBZ01 (sample SAMD00112614, study PRJDB3348) | symbiont metagenome | host: Chara braunii
CCGGGATCGCCCTTGGCGTGTTCCTCGATCAGGCGTTCGAGCAGGCTCACCGCGAACGTCACGCCGGCCGCCTTGATCGCCTGCAGGTCGATCGGCGCCAGCAGGTCGCCGATCAGCTCCTGCAAGGGGCCGATGCGCTCACCAGGCGATTGACGCGCGAGGCCTGCGGGATCGGGCGCATTGCAGAGATCGGCCATGGTCGGCACGGTCGCCGAGAGGTCGAACACGCCGTCGCCGCGCACCGCGACGACCGACGGGCCCGCCGGTACTCCGCCCGGTTTTCCTTTGCGCCACAGCCGTCCGACGAGGGTGCCGGCGGTGCCGTCTTCAGGAAGGATATCGCTGAGCGATGCAAGCACTGGACGTCTCCGGCGCTTCGTTGCAGAAAAGGCGCGCCACTCCCTGGGAGAAATCAAATCATGGCCGCAGCGCGGATCAAAGGCGTTCTTTCGCCGGTCGTCACTCCTTTCAAGCGCGACCTGTCGCCCGACCTCGGCCGCTTCATCGCCCATTGCAAATGGCTGCTCAGCCAGGATTGCGGCCTGGCGGTGTTCGGCACCAACTCCGAGGCGAACTCGCTGTCGGCCAAGGAGCGCATGGGGCTCCTGGAAGCGATCGTCTCGGCCGGCGTGCCGACCGACCGCATGATGCCCGGCACCGGTGCCTGCTCGATCAGCGAAGCCGCCGAAGTCAGCGCGCATGCCACCAGGCTCGGCGTCGGCGGCGTGCTGATGCTGCCGCCCTTCTATTACAAGGGCGTGCCGGAGGAGGGGCTGTTCCGCTTCTTCTCGGAGGTCGTGCAGCGCGTCGGTGACGACCGCCTGCGCGTCTATCTCTATCACATCCCGCCGGTCTCGGCGGTGCCGATCACCCACAAGCTGGTCGAGCGGCTGATGAAGGCCTACCCCAAGCAGATCGCCGGCATGAAGGATTCGTCGGACGACTGGCCGCACACCAAGAGCATGATCGACGCCTTCGCCAAGGACGGCTTCGACGTCTTCTCGGGCAACGAGAAGCCCCTGATCGAGAACATCAAGTCGGGCGGTGCCGGCTGCATCAGCGCCACCGCGAACATCAATCCCGGCAAGATTGCCGAGACCTACAGGACATACGCCACGCCCGAGGGCGAGAAGCTGCAGGCCTGGATCAACGAGGTCCGCGGCGTCATGCAGGGCTACGTCATGATCCCGGCGCTGAAGCACTGCATCGCGCATTACGGCGAGGACGCCTCCTGGACGCCGGTGCGGCCGCCGCTGATCGAGATCGACGACAAGACCGCCCGGGACATGATTGCCAAGCTCGACAAGCTCGGCTTCACCATGCCCGGCCTCAAGCAGGCGATGGCCGTCGCGGCAGAGTAGCGGCCGAGCAGACATCGCTTCTCCTGCAGCCCCATCAATTGTGTCATCCCGAGCGGAGCGAGGGATCTTTACGGACCAGTAAGGATCCCTCGCTCCGCTCGGGATGACACGTTTTTTTGCGGCGACACTTGTATTGGCCTGCCGATTTCATATAGTTAAGTGAGTTCTTAACTATAGGCGTCGTCATGTCCCTGGTTCTGCATGCCCATCCGCTTTCCTCCTTCTGCTGGAAAGCGATCATCGCGCTCTACGAGAACGACACACCCTTCGACCTGCAGCTCATCGATCTCGGCAGTCCGACTGCGCACGCGGCGTTCCTGGCACTGTGGCCGATCGGCAAGATGCCGGTCCTGCAGGACAAGGCGCGCGGCCGCACGATTCCCGAAACGAGCATCATCATCGAGTATCTGGCGCTTCACTATCCGGGCAAGCAGGCACTGATACCGAGCGATCCGGAGACGGCGCTGCAGGTCCGCCTGTGGGATCGCTTCTACGATCTCTACGTGTCCATGCCGATGCAGCGGATCGTGGAGGAACGGCTGCGGCCGGCCGACGGCAAGGATCCGCATGGGCTGGCGGCGGCGAAGGCGCGTCTGGCCACGGCTTACGACGTTCTCGAGCGCGAGATGGTCAACAAGGCCTGGGCCGCGGGAGAGAGCTTCACCATGGCCGACTGCGCGGCCCTGCCGGGCCTGTTCTACGCCAACAAGGTCCAGCCCTTCGCGAGCAGCCATCCCGCCTTGATGCGCTACCTCGAGCGCCTGTCGCAGCGCCCTTCCATTGCAAGGGTGCTCGAAGAAGCGAAACCCTACTTCCAGATGTTCCCCCAGGAAGGGTGAGGGGGCAACGGCGCGGTACAATCGCAAACACGCATCGCTCATCAGTCCTCTCCCACGCAGTGGGAGAGGAAGGGACCCGTTGCGCAGCAACGGGGAGGTGAGGGTGCGAGCGATTGAGAAGGTGTGTGCGTTGAGAAGTCCCCCTCACCCAGCCTCTCCCCCAAGGGGGAGAGGAGAATGAGGGAAAGCGACTGCCGACAGTATCATTGAGAGTTGGCGCGCGCTTAGCCCATCAACTCCTCCACAACGACCATCCGGTCGATCTCACCCCCGAAGCTGAATGACGCCGGCATCGGTCGGGCGAAAGCCGCAGGCGTCGAAGTAGAAGTCGCGGAGATGCGGATCGAAGTCGACATGCAGCCATTCGCAACCTTGCGCCTTCGCCTGCCGGACGGCCTCCGCGACCATGGCGCGGGCGATGCCCTGCCGGCGCAACGGCTCGGCCACCACCGTGTCGAGCACGAAGGCATGCACGCCGCCGTCCCAGGCGACATTGACGAAGCCGGCCAGTTGGCCACTCTGGCGCACGCACACCCAGCCCAGGCTGTGACGCTGGACCTGCGCCAGCCAGTCGTCGTGCAGCAGCCGATGGCCGAAGCCCTCGGCATGCAGGGCGTTCAGCTCGTCGTTCGTGAAGGCGCCGCGCCATTCGAGGGCGGGCGCCGGTGAAGGCTCCGGATCGTCGCTCATCGGCTCAGCATGCCAGTTGCGTCAACGATGTCGCCGGATAATTTGACGTCGGTCCGCGTGCCCGCCGTGAAAGGTTGATCGATTGATGCAATCATAGATTGCGTTTTCTCTTGAAGCTCTCCCGATGACGCAGCTACTGTAACAACCAATGACAATAGTCGTGGCGGGGGGATGAGCGTGGTGCGTATTCTCAAGGGCGTATGCGTGATCGGGATCGCGGGTCTTCTCGGAGCCTGCGCCGACGGTTGGTCGACATCGCAGGTGTCGCCTCAGGCAAGTGCCGCTGGCCGACCGGCGACACCGGCGGCCAATATCCAGATCATCGAAGGCGATGTGACGGACAAACCCTACAAGTCGCTCGGCGACGTATCGGTCACCGTCAACAAGACGACGATATTCAATGCCGATCCGACGCGTGAGATGGTCAACAAGCGGCTGCAGAACGAAGCGGCCAAGCTTGGTGCCGATGCGGTGATCCAGGTCCGCTATGGAACTGTCGGCGTCTCGGCGCTGAGCTGGGGGTCGCTGGACGGCAAGGGCCGGGCCATTGTCTACGATCAGCCGTAAGCTCGCCGTTCTGGCGGTCGCCTTTGTGCTTGGCGCTTGCGCGCGCAACGCGCCGGCGCTCCCTCCGGATCTCGGCCATTTACCGCCCAACCAGCGCCTCCTGGTCGGTGACGCAGAGAGTGCCGAAGGTCGGATGGATTGCCCGGAGTTGCAGCAGGCGGCAACGCAATCGCGCGTCGATATCGACAGGCTCGAACAGGCAATCGCATCGAACCGGGGGCGTAATCAGGCGGCCATGTACTTCGGGGGCGTGATCTTTCCGCCAGCCTATCTGGCTGTACGTACCGACGAGGACGCCAAGAAGGCGCTCGACGAACTGCAGTCCAGACGCGATCGTATCGATAGACTGTCGAAGGCGAAGAGATGTCCGGCAGGCGGGAATTGACAGCGGTCGATCTCAGCGACTATATGATGGCCATGACCATGAACCTGCTCCGAAAGGGTTGGTACTTTACGTCGCTCACATAGGCGGCGCGAATGGTTATGACCTGACGAAAGCCGCCGCTCCCGGCGGCTTCTTCGTTTTTGGATCTAGCCTCCGGGCGCGGCGGGACCGCAAACCGGAGGATGAAATGTCGATCATCGAAGCAGAACTGGAACCGGCGGCCGCACCGCTTTCCATTCGCGTGCGCCTTGCCGGACCACGCGATCTCGACGAGCTGTGTGAGTTGCTGGACGACCGTGCCCATGCGCGCGAGCAAGTGCTGACCTGGCTGGAGACGCCGGGCACGACCTTGCTCGTGGCGCAAAGCGAGATGGGCGTGCTGGCCGTCGCCGTGCTGGTGACGCGGCTGGTGCCGCTGGAAGGCGGCGGCGCCCGCAAGGTGATCGAGGTCGACAATCTGGTGGTGCGCAGCGATCAGCGCGGCCGGCGCGTCGGTCGGCGCCTGCTGGCGGCCACCGTCGAATGGTCGCGGCAGCGCCGTGCGGTGCAGGTTGAGGCCGTGGTGGGCGAGGGAGCGGCCAAGCGCTTCTACGAGAATTTCGGCTTCGCGGTCGCCGACGATCGGCTGGTGCTGGCGGCGTGACGACGATCGTCATCCGCCCGGCTCGGCTCGAGGAGCATGCGGCGCTCTGTACCCTGTTCGAGGAGCTGGATGCCTTCCATCGCAAGGTGCGGCCCGAATTGTTTCGGGCTTTCGCCGGCCCGGCGCGTTCTCTCGACCAGATCGAGCGATGGTTGGCGGGGCCGGGCTCGACCGTGCTGGTGGCCGAAGAAGCAGGGGACCTCGCCGGTGATCTCGTCGGGCTTGCGGTGCTCCTGACGCGCCCGCCGTCGGCCTTCGCCGGCGCGGTGCCGCGCAAGGTGATCGAGCTCGACAAACTCGTGGTCCGTGCCGACCGTCGCAATTGCGGAATCGGTGAGCGGCTGCTGGCCGAAACACGGCGATGGGCGCGTGCCGAAGGCGCGACCCATATCGAGGTCGGAGTCCATGTCTTCAACGGCGAGGCCCGCCGCTTCTACGAACGGTTCGGCTTTGCCCGCTCGATCGATCGGTTGATGATGGCGGCATGATCCTGATCGGCGTCAACCGCTCGCCCTATACCCGCCGCGTGGCGATCACGCTGGCAGCCTATGGCGTGCGCTACGAGCAGCGCGACCTCTCCGGCTTCGGCAACCGCGACGAGGTGCGCGCCGCCAATCCACTGGGTCGTATCCCTGCACTGGTGCTGGACGGCGGCGAAACCTTGGTCGACAGCGCCGCCATTGTCGATCACCTCGACGAGGTCCATGGCGGCGATCGGCCGCTGACGCCGCGGCGGGGCGCCGAGCGGCGGGCCGTGCTCCGGATCGCGGCCCTGATGATGGGCGCCTGCGACAAGGGCCTCCAGGCTGCGTACCATCGCAATCATGTGCCGGCCGAGAAGCGTCATCAGCCGTGGATCGACGATTGCCTGGCGCAGATGACGAAGGCGCTCGCTTCGGTCGATACCCAGGCGGCGGTCGGTTCGCGATATCTGCTGCTCGACCGTTTGACCCAGGCCGACATCACCGCTTTCGTTGCCGAGCGCCTGGCACGCGGCATCGGCATCGACACGGCGGCGACGATGCCGAACTTGTATGCGCTCTCACGGCGCCTCCTGGAGGAGGCGCCATTCAAGTCGACCGAACCCTGATGGTTACGCCGGTTCCTTGTCGCGGTCGGCCCACATCTTCTTGAAGGCGGGACGCGCCTGGCAAGCAGTCAGCCACGCCTTGACCTTGGGCGCCGCCTCGAACAGCTCGGGGGCGGCCAGGGCGTAGCGCACGACCTCGGCAGTGTTGATGTCGGCCACGGTGAAGCGGCCGCCGACCAGGAAGCCGTCGGCGAGGGCGCGGTCGAGCACCGCGAACGGTCCCTTCAACGCCTCGACGGCAGCGTCGGCTGCCTTGAGATCCTTCGTACCCCAGGGGTTGCCGACGCGATTGTACAGAACGGTGAGGGCCCGCTCTTCGATCTCGGTCGCGGCCCACAGCGCCCACATGGTCATCTGGCCGTCTTCGCCGACCGTCTTTGGCGCCAGCGGGCCGCCATGCTTGCGCGCGAGATAGAGGTTGATGGCGAGCGATTCGTGCAGGACGAGGCCATCGTCATCGATTGACGGAACGTGGCCGTTGGGATTGACGGCGAGGAATTCCGGAGAGCGGGTGTGAAGCATGCCGGCCGGTTTCGGTTCGCGGTAATGCTGGATCACCGGCACGACCTTGAAGGGGATGCCGAGTTCTTCGGCCAGCCAGATATTGCGGGAGGCCCGCGAACGATAGACGCCGTAAATCGTAAGCATGTTCACTTTCCTGTAACGCCGGCTGGATTTTTGTCCTGGCCCGGCTCACGCTTCTAAAGTCTTCCTGTCGGAGACGATAGAGGTGTCTCATGAAAGCCGAGAGAAAGCGCGAGCCCGTCAAGGATGCCAGCCATCTCTACGAAGTCGAGCGCCGCGCCTACCATCTGGAACGACCGGGCTTCCGCATCGCCGAATTGCAGCTGTCGCCGACGCAGAAAGTGCCATGGCACTCTCATTCCAACATCAGCGACACGTTCTATGTGCTGCAGGGCACGATGCGGCTCTTCCTGCAGGAGCCCAAGCAGGAGGTGATCCTGCAGCCCGGCGAGAGCTTCGTCGCCGCGATAGGTCGGCCGCATCTCGTCACTAACGGCGGCCAGACTTCGCTCACCTTCCTGATCATGCAGGGCGTGGGCGAGTACGATTACGTGCCGTTGGTTTGAGATGAGAGTTCATCGGACCGCGGGCCTCCCGGCCCGCTCAAGCGTCTTTCTCGTCGCGCAAGGGCCATGAGCGGGCCGGGAGGCCCGCGGTCCAATGACATGAGCGTCAGATGACGCCACCAGCGCCTAACTGATCGCCGGCGCATTCTGGCCGACGAACTGGGTGCGCAGCTCGCGCTTCAGCACCTTGCCGGTGGCGTTGCGCGGCAGCACGTCGACGAAGGCGACCGATTGCGGGACCTTGAATTTGGCGAGCCGGCCCAGGCAGTGCTGGATCACGTCGGCCTCGACCAGCGGCTGGTCGGGCTTGCGCACGATGATCGCCATGCCGACTTCGCCCCAGCGTTCGTTGGGCACGCCGATGATCGCGGCGTCGGCGACCTGCGGCAGCTGGAAGAGGACGTTCTCGACCTCGGCGGGATACACGTTCTCACCGCCGGAGATGTACATGTCCTTCCAGCGGTCGACGATATAGATGAAGCCTTCCTCGTCCTGACGGGCGGCATCGCCGGTATGCAGCCAGCCGTCGGTGAAGGCGCTCTCGGTCGCCTCGGGCTTGTTCCAGTAGCCGGGTGTGATGTTGGGGCCCTTGATCAGCAGTTCGCCGATGCTGTCCGGCGCCACGTCGCGGCCCTCGTCGTCGACGATGCGGATGGCCGTGTGCATCATGGCCTTGCCGGCCGATCCCAGCTTGCGGATGGCATCGGCGGCATCGAGCATCGTGCCGGCGGGGCTGGTCTCCGTCATGCCCCAGCCTTGCACGAGCGGGACGCCGCGCCCCGTCCAGGTTTCCAGGATCGACAGCGCACAGGGGGCGCCGCCGACGCCGGCCACCCGCAGTCGCGAGAGATCGGCGCTTTGGAACTTCGGGTGCTGCATCATGAACTGGTAGGGCGCGGGCACCGCGAAGAAGTGGGTGATGCCGAGGGCGGGCTCGGCGATCGCATCGAGCGCCTGGCCGGGATCGAAAGTCCGCATGATCAGGATCGTGCCGCCGGCATGCAGCACCGGATTGGCGTAGCAGTTGAGGCCGCCGGTATGGAACAGCGGCAGCACCACGAGCTGCACCGTCTCCGGCGTGATCAGGGCCGGAATGCCGAGGTTCACGCAATTCCAGAAGACCATGCCGTGGGTGATGATGGCGCCCTTGGGATGGCCCGTGGTGCCGGACGTGTACATCACCATGCCGATGTCATCGTGAGTGAGCGGCACCGGCGCGGGCGCCGTGCCGGCCGCGGCGAGCGCGCGCTCATAGGCGCTGTCGGGGCGCTCGGGATCGATCTCGAGCCGATTTTTCGAAAGTGCCTCGGCCTGGCCGGCGAAGCTGCGATCGTGCACCAGGAGCTTCGGCGTCGAATCGCCCAGGATGTATTCCAGCTCGGGCACCGTGAGGCGCCAGTTGAGCGGCAGCATGACCGCGCCGAGCCGGCCGCAGGCAAATTGCAGCTCGAAGTATTCCGGGCAGTTGGGCGCCAGCAGCGCCACGCGGTCGCCCTTGCCGATGCCGCGGGCTGCCAGCGCCGCCGTGAGCTGACCGGTGCGCCGGTCGAGCTCCCGGTAGGTGAGCTTGCGGCCGGTCTGCAGGTCGTGAATGGCGAGCGTCCCGGGCCGCCGCCCGGCGTGATGGGTAATCCAGTCGTAGTAGGGAATGGTGGGCATCTCGGTTCGTCGCCTTGCTAAAGCGCCGCCAGCGGGCGGCAAATAAAGAGGGATGGCCTCGCCGCGGCCCGGTCGACGTGACGCAGGGCTGATGCGGATAGCCCTGCGGCGATGCGGTTTGGTCCCGGTGCGAGTGCAAACATCCGCAGATGCTACGGGCGCGTTCGTTCGCGCGGCAAGAGGGTTCGTGCTAAGGGAGGGGACATGAACGACATGACTCCGCCCGCCGGAAGGGGCGCGCCGATCGAATTCAATCCGCTCGACCCGGCCTTCATTGCTGATCCGTATCCGTTCTATCGGCAGCTGCGCGAGGCCGCGCCGGTGTTCAAGGCGCAGCAGGGGTTCTGGCTGCTGACGCGCTACGAGGACGTCGCCTTCTCGCTGCGCGACAAGCGCTTCGGCAAGGATTTCGTCGGCAACATGAAGCGGCGCTACGGCGAAAACCGCATGGAGGAGCCGGCGGTTGCAAGCCTCGCCCGGACCATGCTGGTGCAGGACCCGCCCGACCATACGCGCCTGCGCGGCCTGGTCACCAAGGCCTTCACGGCCCGGCGCGTCGCCGACATGCGGCCGCGCATCAAGGCGCTCGTCGACCAGCAGCTCGACCGCGTGGCCGACAAGGGCGAAATGGACGTCATGCGCGACCTTGCGCACCGCCTGCCGGTGATCGTGATCTGCGATCTGCTGGGCATCCCGGAAGAGCACCGCGCGCCGTTCCTGGGCGGCAGCAACGTCAACGGCCGCATCCTCGAGCCGGTGCCGATGAGCCGCGAGGAACTGGACCAGGCCAACTTCAACACCCAGGCGTCCGGCCTCTACTTCCGCCAGCTCTGCGATCTGCGCCGCCGCGATCCGCAGGACGACCTGACCACCGAGCTGGTGCGTGCCGAGGAGGCGGGCGACAAGCTGTCGGCCGAGGAGCTCGAGGCCAATATGGGCCTGCTGTTCGGTGCCGGCCACGAGACGACGACCAACCTGATCGGCAACGGCCTGCTGGCACTCCATCGCCAGCGCGATCAATGGGAGCGGCTCAAGGCCGACCCGTCGCTGATCCCCAACGCCGTCGAGGAGCTACTGCGCTTCGATTCGTCGGTGCAGCTCACCGGCCGCGTCACTCATGCCGAGGTCGAGATCGGCGGCGTCACGCTGGGGGCCGAGGAAAGCGTGATCATGCTGCTGGGAGCGGCCAACCGCGATCCGGCGCAGTACCCGGATCCCGATCGTCTCGATGTCGGCCGCGCGAACGTGCGGCCCCTGTCGTTCGGCGGCGGGATTCACTTCTGCCTGGGCGCACAGCTCGCCCGGCTCGAGGCCGAGCTGGTCTTCGCGGCCCTGATCGAGCGCATGCCGACTCTGGAATTGCCGGAGAAGGACAAACCTGCCTGGCGGCGCAGCTTCACCCTGCGGGGGCTCAGCAAACTGCCGGCGGTGTGGCGCTAGACATGACGACACGTTGGCGGGGAGAAGGTGCCCAGCATCAGGGCGCCCGCCCTTATCAGGAAGACAGTTGGCGCCTGATCACGCTGGGCGATGGATCGCTGGTCGCGGTCGTGGCCGATGGCATGGGCGGCCACGCCGGCGGCGCGGTCGCCAGCAAGCTCGCGGTCGAGGCCTTCGTGCATGCCATCGAACAAGGCGGCGGATTGGCCGATGGGCTGAACGGCGCCAACGCCGCAGTCGGCAAGGGCGCCGTCGGCAAGCCGCAGCTTGCCGGCATGGGCGCGACCCTGGTTGCCGTGCAGTTGCGCGGCGACGAGCTGCGCTGGATCAGCGTCGGCGATTCGCCGTTCTTCCTGATCGAGGCCGGCCGGATCGAGCGGCTGAATGCCGATCATTCGATGGCGCCGCAGATCGACGCCATGGTGGCGCGCGGCCTGCTGACCGAAGACGAGGCCGAGCACCATCCCGGCCGGCACACCTTGCGCGAAGCCGTGATGGGCGACCCGCTGACCCTGATCGACAAGGGCACGCGCCGACTCGGTCCCGATGCCCGCCTGCTGGTCTGCAGCGACGGCGCCCAGAGCCTGACGATGGAGCAGATCCTGGGGCAGATCGGCCGCCCGGCCGAGGGGATCGTCCAGGCCGTGCTGGCGGCGGCCAAGGAACATCAGGACAATGTCACGGTGGTGAAGCTGGAGCGTGCACGATGACGGCGATGAGCAGGGGACCGGTGGTGATCGAGGTCACGCGAGGGCCCGTCGTCGAGAGCCGGCACGAGGGCATTGCCGCGGTGGTGAAGGCCGACGGCACCGTCGTCGAGGCCTGGGGCGACATCGATGCCGCGATCCTGCCGCGCTCGGCCAACAAGCCGATCCAGGCCATGGCCTTCGTGGAAAGCGGCGCCGTCGAGCGTTTCGGGCTGGGCAACGAACATATCGCGCTCGCCTGCGCTTCGCACAGCGGCGAGCCGCGCCATGTCGAGACGGTGCGCGCCTGGCTGAAGAAAGTGGGCTTGAGCGAAGCCGATCTCGAATGCGGCACCCATGCGCCGCGCCTGCAGACGACGGTCGAGGCGCTGGCCCGCGAGAACAAGCTGCCGACCGCCGCCTACAACAACTGCTCGGGCAAGCACAGTGGCTTCCTGACGACAGCGGTGACCTACGGCGAGCCGACCAAGGGCTACATCAAGTACGACCATCCGGTGCAGCAGCGGCTGCGTGCGGTGATGAGCGACCTGTGCGGCCTGAAGGCCGACGATTTCCCGCACGGGATCGACGGCTGCGGCATTCCCACCCTGGCGACACCGCTCAAGCGTCTGGCCCAGGCGATGGCGGCCATGGCCGATCCCTCGGGGCTCTCTGCCAAGCATGCCGATGCCGCCCAGCGCATCCGTGCGGCGATGAATGCCGAGCCGTTCATGGTGGCGGGCAGCGGTCGTTTCTGCACCCGCATCAACGAAGCGGCGCCCGGAGTCATCCAGGTCAAGACCGGCGCCGAAGGCGTGTTCTGCGGCATGCTGCCCACGCTCGGCCTCGGCGTGGCGGTCAAGATGTGGGACGGCGCGGCCCGGGCCTCGGAAATCGCCATGGCGACCTTGCTGCATCATCTCGGCGTCCTGCCGGCAGGCCAGCGCGACGAGGCCCTGCACCCGCCGGTGAAGAACGTGGTCGGCCTGCTGGTCGGCGAGATGCGGCCGGCAAAGAGCTGGCTGCGCTGAGTCCCGCCCCCCAGTGTAGCCCACAAGTAGTCCACGCGTAGTCCACGGGGCCGACTTTGAGTCTGACGCTCGACATCCTCGAGATCGGCGGCAGGGGGGACGGCATCGCCGAACTCGATGGCCGGCGTTACTTCGTGCCCTTCACCTTGCCGGCGGAAACCGTCGAAGCCGAGCCGCGCGACAAGCGCGGCGACGGGATCGCCTGCGACCTGATCGAGGTGCTGGCGCCGTCGCGTCACCGCGAGGTGCCGCCCTGCCGTCATTTCGGTGTGTGCGGGGGATGCGCCCTGCAGCATTGGCGCCGCGACATCTATACTTCCTGGAAGGTCGACCTGATCGCGCGAGCGCTCAGTCAGCACGGCGTCGCGGCGCCGTCGTTCGAGCCGCCGCTCGTCGGCGAGCCGGGTGAGCGCCGTCGGGCCGATATCGTTCTGCGCCGCCAGGGAAAGCGCGTGCTGGCCGGCTTCCATGAGCGGGCGAGCCAGCGCATCGTCGATGTCGGCACCTGCGTCGTGCTGCGGCCCGCGCTGGACGCTGCCATAGAGGTGCTGCGCGGCGCCATGGCGGGCATCCTGCCCGACGGCGCCGCGGCCGATGCCATTGCCAACGAGACCGACAACGGCCTCGACGTCCTGATCCGGCCGCACAAGCGGCTCAAGCTGTCGGTGGAAATGCGCGAGGCGCTGGTGGCGCTGGCGGAACGCGCCGACTTTGCCCGCGTGAGCTGGGGCGATCGTGCGGCGCCAGAGCCCGTGGTGATGCGGCGGACGCCGCTCCTGGTCCTGGGGGATACGACGGTCGAACCGCCGCCCGGCGCTTTCTTGCAGGCGACCAAGCGCGCCGAGCTCGTGATGCGCGCCGCCGTCACCGCCTGGCTGGACGGTGCCGAGCGGATTGTCGACCTGTTTGCCGGCATTGGCGCCTTGTCGCTGGGGCGCCCCGGCAGAGTTTCCCTGTTCGAGAGCGACAAGGCGGCGGTCGCTGCCGTCGACGCGGCGGCGCGCAAGATCGGCGGCAATCGAGTGGTTTCGGAGCGGCGCGATCTCTTCCGCAATGCGCTGACGGTTTCCGAACTCGACCGGTTCGACGGCCTGGTGCTCGATCCACCGCGCGCCGGTGCGGCGGCACAGTGCGCGGAACTCGCGCGCTCCCGGATAGGCCGGGTCGTCTACGGATCCTGCGATCCCGGCAGCTTCGCCCGCGACGTCCGCACCCTGCAGGAAGGCGGGTACCGTCTGGAGAAACTCATGCCTATCGACCAGTTCCTCTGGTCGTCGCATGTTGAGCTGGTGGCCTTTCTGAAAAAGTAAGTCGAGGAGACGACCGATGATGTTCGACCTTTCCGGCAAAGTAGCCGTCGTGACCGGCGGCAGCCGCGGCATCGGCCGCTCGATCTGCGAGCAGATGGCCGCGCACGGCGCCAAGGTGGTGGTCTCCAGCCGCAAGCTGCCAGCCTGCGAGGAGGTCGTGCAGGCGATCAAGGCCAAGGGCGGCGAGGCGACGGCGGTGGCCGCGAGCATTTCCGACAAGGCGCAGCTCGAGAACCTAGTCGCTGCGGCGCGCAAGGCCTACGGCAAGATCGACATCATGGTCTGCAATGCCGCGTCCAATCCCTACTTCGGTCCGCTCACCGGCCTGAAAGAGGACGTCTTCCAGAAGATCATGCAGAACAACGTCATGTCCAACCTCTGGCTGATGAACATGGTCGGCCCGGAGATGGCGGAGCGCAAGGACGGCGCCTTCATCATCGTTTCGTCGATCGGCGCCCTGGTCGGCTCGGCCCATATCGCGGCCTACAACATGAGCAAGGCCGCCGACCTGTCGCTGGTGAAGTCGCTCGCCATGGAGTGGGGCAAGCACAATATCCGCGTCAACGCGATCGCGCCGGGCCTGATCCAGACCGACTTCGCCAAGGCGCTGTGGGACAATCCGCAGATCCGCTCGGCCCAGGAGAACAAGGCCGCCCTGAAGCGCATCGGCCAACCCGACGATATCGGCGGCGTCGCGGTGTTCCTGGCCTCCAAGGCCGGCAACTTCGTCTGCGGCCAGTGCATCATCGCCGACGGCGGCGTGATCGGCGCCGGCGCGGAGTAGTTTGCCTTAATGCCTCATCCTGAGGAGCGGCCGCAGGCCGCGTCTCGAAGGATGGGCCTCAGGCAGGGTGCTTGTTGCCTGCCCTTCGAGACGGCCGCTGCGCGGCCTCCTCAGGGTGAGGCTTTGTGGAAAGGCGCCGTCGAACCAAGCCGCGCCAGCACCGTCCGGCCGCGCGGCGACAGGCGGTAGCCGACCTCGAGGCTCTCGGTCAGGCCGAGTGCCTTGAGCTTGCGAACATTGATCTTGAAAGGCGCGGTCTCCTGGCCAAGCTCCGCTGCCAATTCGGCGGCGCGCCGACCTGGGTGGCGTGCGATCAGGCCGAGGGCTTGCCGCGTCCAGGGCGCAACGCGGTCCAGGCGCGTCAGGCGATCCTGAAGGGCCGCGAACTCTTCGTTGTCGAGCCGCGACTGCGCCCGCAGCGCTACCCTCGGGTCGGCGCCGGCGTGCCGCACCTTGATGCGATAGACCTCGCCGTCGCCGTATCGGGCGAGTTCCTTGCGAAGGTCGTCGAGTGTTGCATAGCCCGCCCGCCTTGCGTCGAGAGGCTTGATCGACAGCGGGGAGACGATCTCGACGTCGTCGATTGCCAGCAACCCGATCGCCGTTTTCAGGCTGCCACCGGCCTTGACTGTCGGCTTGCGCCAGCGCCGGAACACCAGCGAGATCGAGCCGTCCGCAATGCCGTCGAGGACATGCCGTTTCAGCAGCATGTCGACGAGCTAGCTTTCTGGCCGGCCTTCAGGCCGCCTCTCAAGCCGCGACGTTGAGCTCGCACCACACCGGCACATGGTCCGACGGTTCTGTCTTGCCGCGCTCGACCTTATCGATGCCGACCGCGGTCAGGCGGTCGGCTGCCTGCGGCGAGAGCAGCAGATGGTCGATGCGAAGGCCGTTGTCCTTCTGCCAGGCACCGGCCTGATAGTCCCAGAACGTGTAGAGCACGTCGTCGGGATGAAACGCGCGCAGGGCGTCGGTCAGGCCGAGATTGATCAGCTTGCGCAACGCGGCACGCGATTCGGGCTGGCAGAGCGCGTCGCCTGCGAAGGCTGCCGGGCTGAAGACGTCGATATCGGTGGGGCAGACATTGTAGTCGCCGCCCAGCACGAACATCTCCCCGCGGGCCAGCAGGCTCTGCGCATGCTCGAACAGGCGCTGCATCCAGGCGAGCTTGTAGCTGAATTTCTCGGTGCCGATCGGATTGCCGTTGGGCAGGTAGATACCGCCGACAGTGAGCGGCCCATGCGGCGTCTGGATACGGCCCTCGACGTAGCGCGCCTGCTCGTCCTCGCCGTTGCCCGGCAGAGCGCGCGCCGTGACGTCGAAGGGATGGAGAGAGAGGAGGGCGACGCCGTTGAAGCCCTTCTGGCCCACGATCGCCACCTTGTAGCCGGCGGCCTCGACTTCGAGCGCTGGAAACTGCGCCTCCTGCGCCTTGATCTCCTGCAGGACGACCACGTCCGGCTTGGCGCGCTCGAGCCAGGAGACCAGATTCCCGGTCCGCTTTCGGACGGAGTTCACGTTCCAGGTGGCGATCTTCATTCCCGAGCCGACCTCACTGATTGGCCAGAGGATCCTCGGATCGTTCCCGCCTCCCCATTCAAATGGGGAGGTGCCCACGTCGTCGTGGGCGGAGGGGGCATCTGCCGCGAAGGCCGCATATGACCCCTCCGTCGTCACGCGGCTTGGTTACAAGCCGCGTGACGACGACACCTCCCCATTTGAATGGGGAGGTGAGGACAATCCGTAGATCCCCCAGCGCTGATTAGGGGGTGTTTCTTATCTCCCACGTCGCTCCGGGACCTCAAATGAAATCGCCAGGCGGCAGTCGGGGCCTTCCCGCGTTGACCAATAGGCTGAAACTGGGCAGTCTTCTTTATGAAGAACGGTATTCACTATAGAGAATAACAAGAGATAGCGCGATCATGGATTTCTCATTCTCCGAACAACACCTGGCCGTGCGCGATACCGTCAAGCGTCTGTGCCAGACGGAGCATCAGCAGTTGGTCACGGCGGCCGAGGAAAATGAAGCTCTGCCGCGTGAGGTGTTCGCGCGCTGGGGCGAGCTCGGCCTGCTCGGCGTCCGCTATCCGGAGAAGGACGGCGGCAGCGGCCTCGACAAGATCAGCGACTGTATCGTGCGCGAGGAACTGAGCTACATGAGCCAGGGCTTCGCCTCGAGCTGGTCGGCGCACAGTCATCTCGGGATCTGGCCGATCTGGAAGGCGGGCACTGATGAACAGCGCCAGCGCTTCTTCGTGCCCGCACTGCAGGGGAAGAAGATTGCGGGCTTTGCTCTCAGCGAACCCGACGGCGGCTCGAATATCCGGGCGCTGAAGACCCGCGCCGAACGCACCGCAGGCGGCTGGAAGCTCAACGGCAGCAAGCTCTACATCACCAACGCCCCGATCGCCGATTTCCTGCTGGTCGCGGCCCGCACGGCGCCCGAACTGCGCGGCGAGGCGATCAGCCTGTTCATCGTCGAACTGCCGGCCAAGGGCATGGAGATCCACAAGCTGAAGAAAGAGGGCATCCGCGCCTCGGAAACCGGGCTGATCCATATCGAGGACGTATTCGTTCCCGACGACCGCGTGCTCGGCGAGCGCCTGGGCACTTATCCGGTGATCCTGGATTCGCTCAGCGAGAACCGTGTCGGCGTCGCCGCCAATGCGCTGGGCATGGCGCGGGCGGCCTTCGATGCCGCCGTGGCCTATTCGCAGGATCGCCTGGTGGCCGGCAAGCGCATCGGCGACTACCAGGCCATCGGCCACAAGCTTGCGCAGATGTCGGCCGACATCGAGGCGGCCCGGTGGCTCGTCTATTACGGCGCCTGGCGCGTCGACCAGGGCACGCTCGATTCGGCGACCGCCGCGCGCGTGAAGCTGATCGCCAGCGAGACCGCGCTCGCCGCGAGCGAGCAGGCGATCCGCATCCACGGGGGTGCCGGGATCATGCGCGAGTATCCCGTGGGCCGCATCCATCGCGATGCGCTGGTCTATGTGATCGGCGAGGGCACCAGCGAGATCCAGAAAAACATCATCGCGCGCGACCTCGGCTTCAAATCCTGAGCTTCAACTTAGTACTGCTGCACTCATGGCGCTACCTTTTGGGCGGACCAACAACAACCTCATCCTGAGGAGGCCCGAAGGGCCGTCTCGAAGGATGGGAACGAGCACTGTTTCTGTTGCCGACCCTTCGAGACGCGGCCTGCGGCCGCTCCTCAGGGTGAGGCGTCTTTGCAAGTTCGCGCTTGAGTGCCGCGCTCCCAGCAGATGAGCAGAACCTCCGTGCCGAGCTACCAGCCACCATCCACTACCGGCATCATCTCGAAGGAACGACATGGCTGACTTTGTCCTGCGTGAGCGCCACGGCGCGACGCTGCTGATCCGCATCAACCGTCCCGAACGGCGCAATGCCTTCGATCTGGAGGTCCGACAAGGGATCGCCGACGCGGTGGTAGAGGCGCGCGACGACGACACCGTGCGCGCCGTGGTCATCACGGGCACGCGGGGCATCTTCTGCGCCGGCGGCGATCTCAAGTCGCTGTCCGAGGCCAAGCGTCCGGTCTTCAAGGATCGCGAGCGCATCCGGCGCCTGCACACCTGGTTCCACGCGCTGGTCAACCTCGAGAAGCCGGTGATCGCGGCGGTCGACGGACCGGCCTTCGGCGCCGGCCTCAACCTGGCGCTGGCCTGCGATTTCGTGGTGGCGAGCGAGCGGGCACGGTTCTGCGCCGTCTTCGGTCGTATCGGCCTGGTACCCGACCTCGGCGGCTTCTTCCTGCTGCCGCGCATCGTCGGGCTGCAGCGCGCCAAGGACTTGGTCTTCTCGGCGCGCGAGATCGATGTCGACGAAGCCCTGCAGATGGGCATGGTGTTCCGCAAGGTCGCGCACGAGCAGCTCGAGCAGAACGCCCTGGCGCTGGCCGAGCGCTATCACGCCGCTTCGACCGAAGCGTTGGGCATCGCCAAGAACATCCTGAACCGTTCCTTCAACCTCGATCAGGACACCCTGGCCGAGCTCGAATCGAGCGCCCAGGCGCTGGCCCTCCATACCGAGTATCACGATCGCGCCGTCGCCGATTTCCTGGCCAAGCGCGGCCTGTCGTTCGACGGGAGCATCAAGCCGTGACGATGAACGCCTTCATCACCGGCGCCTACGACACCGCCGTGGGCAAGCTTCCGGGCAGCAGCTGCATGGGCCTGCATGCCGAAGCCGCCTTGGGCGCTTTGGCTGACGCCGGGCTCACGGTCGGCGAGATCGACGGCGTGCTGTGCGCCTATTCCTTCACCGAACCTCACTTGATGCTGGCGTCGGTGTTCTGCGAGGTCCTGGGCATCCATCCCGGCACCTGCCTGGCCATCCAGGCAGGCGGCGCGACGGCCTGCATCATGATCATGCAGGCGGCCGCCCTGGTGGCCAGCGGCCAGTGCCAGAACGTGCTGGTCGTGACCGGCGACAACCGCCTGAGCGGCCTCTCGCGCGATGGCGCCGTGGCAGCACTTGCCGAAGTCGGCCACCCGCAGTTCGAGCGGCCGTTCGGCATCAGCGTTCCCGCCGCCTATGCGCTGGTGGCGCGGCGCTACATGCACGAATACGGCGCGACCTCCGAACAGCTTGCCGCGATCGCGGTGCAGCATCGCACCCATGCGCTGCTGCACCCCAAGGCCCAGCAGCGCACGCCGATCACGGTATCGGACGTTCTGGCCTCCAAGGAAATCGCCTCGCCGCTGCGCATGCTGGACTGCTGCCTGATCTCCGACGGCGGTGCGGCCGTGATCGTGAGCAGCAAGGCTGCGGCCGCGGGAACGCGCCACAAGGCGGTCGAGATCCTGGGGGCGGGGCAGGGCCATACCCACGAGCATATCGTCGCCGCACCGAGCCTCACCGATTTCGGCTGCAAGTCGTCGTCGGCGACGGCCTTCGCGCGCGCCGGCGTGACGGCGGCGGATATCGATGTGGCGGAGATCTACGACTCCTTCACGATCACCTTGCTGGTCGAGCTGGAATCCATCGGCTTTTTCGAGCGGGGAAGCGCCGGCATCGCTGCCGAACGCGGCGACCTCGGAATCGGTGGTCGCCTGCCGTGCAATACGCATGGCGGATTGCTGTCCTATGCGCATTCGGGTGCGGCCGGCGGCATGTTCCATGCCGTCGAGGCGGTGCATCAGCTGCGCGGGCACGCCGAGGCCCGCCAGGTTCGGGATGCCAAGCTCGCCTTCGTTCACGGCGACGGCGGCATCCTGTCCGCCCATTGCTCGCTCGTGCTGGGAGTTCATTGACATGGGGCGAACTGGGATGGGACGACCTCTGCCGAACCCGACCGCCGAGACCCGATCGTTCTGGGAAGGCTGTAGCGAGGGCGAGCTGCGCTACCAGACCTGCGAGGCCTGCGGCGTCGTGCAGATCACGCCGCGCTCGGTCTGCTCGCACTGCCAGTCGGCGCTTCTTGCCTGGAAGCGCTCGTCGGCGGTCGGGACGGTCCTGAGCTTCACGACCGTTCATCGCGCGCCGACGGAGGCCTTCCGGGCCATGGCGCCGTACACGATCGTCATGGTCGACATGAACGAAGGCTTTCGCCTGATGGTGAATTGCGATCGCGCGCTGCTGCCGACCCTCGCGATCGGCGGGAGGGTCCGGATCGGTTTCGAGGACGTCGACGGCATGAAACTGCCGCACGCGCAGGCGCTGTCGTGAGCGCGCCCATCCTGTTCGACGATTTCAAGCCCGGTGCGCGCATGGGCGAGACCAGCCTGGTTTACGGGGCGGAGCTGGCAGGCCAGTGGGAGCGTATCTTCGGCGCCTCGTCCGAAGCTGCCGATCAGGCGGCCGATCTGGCAGCCAAGGGCGCGAGCATCGCCACCGTCATGATGATGCGCGCTTACATGTCGATCGTCTCGCCGCGTCCGCCCGGCAATGTGCATGCCCGCCAGCACCTCGTGCTCGATGACGTGCCGGTGCGGCACGAACGCGTGCGCGTCGAGATTTCCTGTGTCGGCAAGGAGCTTCGCCGCGGGCGGCGTTACGTCGACTTGGAGGTCGTCGGCACGGGCGAGGGTGGTCGGCCTCTCTACCGCGGCCTCATGAACCTGATCTGGGCGGCTTGAGATGACCGGACACCTCGTCACGACGACCATGAAGGTCGATATGGAGTCCGTCCGCGCCTACGCTGAGCTGACCGACGACTACAATCCGATCCATCTCGATCCGGCCTTCGCCGCCACGACGCCGATGGGCGGTGTGATCGCCCATGGCACGATGTCGGTTTGCCTGTTGTGGCAGGCGATCTTCCGCAACTTCACGCCGGACGAATTGTCGGCGGCCGAACTCGACGTGCGTTTCGTCAAGCCGGTGCGCTTGGGCGAGACACTGGAGGCGGGCGGCCAGAGGGATGCCGAGGATCCGAGGCTCTACAAAGTTTGGGTCCGAGCCGACGATGGCGTCGAGCGGCTTGCCGGCACGCTCCGCACGGCCGCGGCCCCTGACAAGGAGGATGCTGCATGATGATCCGATCGCTTCACCGTCGGAGCCTGTGCCTGCTCGCCGCTGCGGCCGTTGTCGGCGCAGCAGCCGGTGCGCACGCCGAGGACAAGTACCCTTCGCGGCCGTTGAAGCTGATCGCCCCGATCGCGCCGGGCGGCCTGACGGACTCGCTCGCGCGGGTGCTGGCAACGGCGCTGGGCGAGCGGCTTGGCCAGTCTGTCGTCGTCGACAATCGCGCCGGCGCCGGCGGCATCATCGGCATGACCGCGGCGGCCCAGTCGGCGCCCGATGGCTATTCACTGGTGATCGTGTATCAGGGCATCGCCTCGGTGAACCCCGTGCTGCGCAAGGACTTGTCCTACGACACCTTGCGGGATTTCACACCCGTCGGCCTGTCGGGCGGCTTTCCCCTGGCGCTCGTGGTCAAGGCCGATCTCCCCGTGAAGTCGGTGGATGATCTGGTGCGGCTCGCGCGCAGCCAGCCGGGCCGCCTGAGCTATGCCTCCGCAGGAGCGGCGACGTCCTCGCATCTCACGATGGAGCTGTTCAAGAGCCGGACCAATCTCGACATCGTGCATGTGCCCTACAAGGGCGAGGCGCCGGCCCTCAACGACCTGCTGGCCGGGCAGGTCGACGTGGTGTTCACCTCGCTCGCTTCGGTCCTGCCGCACTTGAGCAATCCGCGTCTGAAGGTGCTGGCGGTCACCACCGAGAATCGCTCGAAGCTTGCACCGGACATTCCGACCGTGGCCGAAAGCGGCGTACCGGGTTTCCAGTCCACGGGCTGGTACGGCCTGATGGCGCCGACAGGCACCCCTGCGCCCATCGTCGAACGGCTGAACCGCGAACTGGTCACCGTGCTCGAGAATGCCGACATGCGCGCGCGACTGCAGGCGATGGGGCTCGAGGCTTTCAGCTCGTCGCCGGAGGCCATGCGCCGCTTCATCGCCGAGGACATGGCCAAGTGGCGCAAGGTGATCGCCGAATCGGGCATCAAGGTCGACTGAGGTCACATGAGCGCCTTCGAAACCCTGCTGCTGGAGCGGCGCGACGGCGTTGCGCTGCTCGGCCTCAATCGCCCGAAGGCGCGCAACGCCATCGACGAGACACTGCGCGCCGAGCTGCCGCGCGCGCTGGCCGAGGTCCGCGACGACGAGTCGGTGCGGGCCGTGGTGCTGTATGGCGTCGGCGGGCATTTCTGCGCGGGCGGTGACCTGCGCGCGATGTCGGCCCGGCCGCGCACGGCCTACGAGTCGCGCCAGCGCATCCACGCGGTGCACGCCTGGCTGCCCGAATGGGTCAACCTCGAGAAGCCGCTGATCGCGGCGGTCGATGGTTCGGCCTTCGGCGGCGGCTTCAGCCTGGCGCTGACCGCCGACTTCGTTCTTGCCTCGACGCGCGCCAGCTTCTGCCAGGTCTTCGCCCGTATCGGCCTGGTGCCGGACATGGCGGCGCTGTACCTGCTGCCGCGCATCGTCGGCCTGCAGCGTGCCAAGGATCTGATGCTGAGCGCGCGCGTGGTGGCGGCATCCGAGGCGCAGCAACTGGGCATCGTGCACAGTCTCTACAAGCCCGACGAGCTGCTGGAGGCGGCGATCCGCTTCGCCGCGCGCTTCACGGAGGCCTCGCCGATCGCCATGGGGCTGACCAAGAGCATTCTCAATCAGTCGATGCATCTCGACCAGAAGGCGCTCGCCGAACTCGAGTGCTTCGCCCAGGGCCTGTGCATGGACAGCGCCTACCACCGCGAAGCTGTCCAAAGCTTTCTCGCCGGGGAGCCGCTGGGCTTCCTCTGGCCAAAGGAAGGGGAGGCACCAGCGGTGCCGCAAAAGCAAGAGGCACCAGCGGTGCTACGGGAAAAGGGAGACGTCGAATGAAGGGACTGATGCGAATCGCAGCCGCTTTGGGGTTGTGCCTGATCGCTGGCGCCACAGCGGCGCAACAGGGTGCTTCCGCTCTGCCGCCAGGCAAGCCGATGAAGATCATCGTGCCCTTCGCGGCTGGCGGCACGTCCGACATCCTGGCCCGCGCACTGGCGCAGCGCCTGGGCGAGCGGCTCGGCCGGTCGGTGATCGTGGACAACCGCGCCGGCGCCGGCGGAACGATCGGCACCGAGGCCGCGGTCCATAGTGATGCCGACGGCACGACCATCCTGATCCATAGCGGCGCGATCGCCGTCGACCCGTCGCTGAAGCGCAACCTCACCTACGACGTGCAGCGAGACCTCACGCCGGTGACCACCGCCGTCGTCGGGCCGTTTGCCTTGCTGGTCGGTCCCACTGTGCCGGTGCAGACGACGGCCGATCTGGTGAAATACGCCAAGGCCAATCCCGGCAAGCTCAACTACGGCACGCCGGGGATTGGCAGCTCGATCCATATGACGACCGAGTATTTCAAGACCCTGGCGGGCATCGACATGGTCCACGTCCCCTACAAGGGCGCGGGACCGGCGCTCGCCGGTGCCATGGCCAACGAAGTCCAGGTGCTGTTCGATCCGCTGGCGACCGGCAAGAAGTACGCGCAGTCGGGCAAGCTGCGGGCGCTCGCGGTGTCGACCGGCAAGCGCAGCGATCTGTGGCCCGAGATGCCCACTGTTGCAGAAGGTGGCGTGCCCGGTTTCGACACCGGCGTCTGGTACGGCGTGTATGTGCCGGGCAAGACCCCAAAAGCCGTGGTGGATCTGCTCAACGCCGAGTTCGTCGCCATCCTGAAGTCGCCCGAACTCGCGCCTTGGCTGCGCGACCAGGGTCTCGAGCCCGTGGCCGACACGCCGGCGCAAGCGAAGGCGCGGCTCGCCGAAGACATCCAGCGTTGGGCGGGTGTCATCAAGGCGACGGGCATCAAGACCGAATGAATGATCAGGTGCGTCGAGTTCGTGGCGCGACATGAGCCGCAGGGCGATCACGCAACTTCATTGGGAATGATTTTCGTGCGAGAGCAAGAGATAGTCCGGTGTGGGAGGAAAACATGAAAATGACGTATCGACTTTCGCGGGCGTTCCAGCGCTCGTCGGCCTGGCTGCGGTCACGGAACCCGGCAAGGGCCGTTCTTTCGCTGGTGGGCCTGGTGGCGGCTGCGAGCTTTCTCGCCGTGGCACCGGCCGCAGCGCAGACCTATCCGAACAAGCCGATCCGGCTGATCGTGCCGTTCGCCCCTGGTTCGGGAAGCGACATCCTGGCGCGCATCCTCTCCGAGCCGCTGTCCCAGGCGCTGGGTCAGCCGATCGTCGTGGAGAACAAGCCAGGCAACAACACGACGGTTGGAACGGAGCTCGTCGCGACGTCGCCACCGGACGGCTACACGCTCGGTCTGCTGACCAATTCCGGCCTCGCGGCGAGCCCAGGCGGTCTGACCAGCGGGGTTCGCTACGATCCGGTCAAGGACCTGAGCTACATCGCGCTCGTGGCGTCGGTGAACTACGTCTGGCTGGTCAACAACGACGTCGATGCCAAGACGGCCCCCGAGCTGATCAAGCTGATCAAGGCCAATCCGGGCAAGTACAACTACGCCAGCGGCAACACGGGCGGCATCGCCTATGGCGGCTACCTCAAGAATTCCCATAAGCTCGACGTCACACACGTTCCCTACAAGTCGACGCCGCCGGCGCTGGCCGATCTGCTCAGTGGACACGTGCAGATCATGGTGGCCGATGTGCCGGCCTCGCTCAGCATGATCCGGGCCGGCAAGGTCCGGCCGGTCGGTGCGCTCGCTGCGCAACGCTATGTGCTGCTGCCTGACGTGCCGACCTTCGCGGAACTTGGCTTGGCGACGCCGCCGAACATGGACGGCTGGTGGGCGCTGGTCGCACCGGCCGGTACGCCTGACGCTATTCTCGACCGCCTGAACAAGGAAGTGGTCAAGATCCTCGAAACCGAGTCGATCAAGGCGAAGCTGCTGCAAAGCAGCCTGGTGCCCACACCGTCGACCCGCAAGCAGGCGACCGACTATCAGAAGGAGCAGCTGCAGGTGTGGACGACCATGGTCAAGGACCTCAACCTCAAGGTCGAGTAGTTCCGACCTCTTCGCTCATCTGTCCTCTCCCGTGAAACGGGAGAGGAAGGGGACCCATGCGAAGCATGGGGAAGGTGAGGGCGCGAGCGACGGAGAGGGTGTGCGCGTCGAGAAATCCCCCTCACCCAGCCTCTCCCCCAAAAGGGGGAGAGGAGAATGAAAGAAAACGACTGATCGGGTAACAAGGCGCCACTAGCGCCCCAACTCTCAGTCGACCGGCAGGCCCATCTCCTTGGCGATGGCGCGCAGCTGGATCTCGACGCTGCCGACGGTGACCGGTGCCACCAGCGCGTCGAGCGCCCAGCGCATCACCGGCAGTTCGGTGGTCAGGCCCCAGCCGCCGCCGACATGCAGGGCGGTCTGGGTGACCCGGACAACGGCCTGGGTCGAGTGCAGCTTGGCCGCCGAGACATCGAGGATCACGTCGCGTAGGGGCTGTCCGCTGTCCCAGCGTGCGGCGGCGTGATAGGTGAGCCGGCGCGCGGCTTCCACGTCGACATGGGCTTGCGCCAGGGCGAAGGCGATCGACTGGTTGGCGCCGATCGGCCGGCCGAACTGGTGACGCGTCACGGCATAGTCGCGCGCCCAGTCGAGCGCGGTCTGCATGTGACCGAGCCAGCGGGCCGCTACCATGATGCGCTCGCGATTGAAGCCGGCCATGATCGCGGCGAAGCCGGCATCGAGACGGCGGCTTTCGGGTACGCGGGCCTTGTTGAAGGTCACCCGGTAGGTGGGGGCCGGACGGTTCACGTAGGTGTCGATCTGGCTGACCTCGATGTTGGGATCGTGCCGATCCACGGCGAAGAAGCGCATGCCGCGGCGGCCGAGCGCCGGATCGGTCTGCGCCAGGGTGACCAGCACATCGGCATCGCCGCCCAAGGTGATGAAGGATTTCATGCCGTCCAGGATCCAGGCGTCGCCGTCGCGGGTGGCCCTGGTCTGCACGTTCTGGATGTCGTTGCCGGCGTCGGGCTCGGTGATCGTGATCGCGACCAGGCATTCGCCGGCAATGGTGCGGCGGGCGATCTCGCGGTGTTCGGCGCTGCCATGCTCGTAAAGGATCGATCCGGCGACGTTCTGCACCAGCACGGCGACGGCGAGATTCGGGTTCACCTTGGACATCTCTTCCATGGCGATGGCTTCTTCGTAGGCGCCCAGCCCCGCGCCGCCAATATCCTCGCTGGCGGTGATGCCGATCAGGCCGGTCCGCGCCGCGGCTTCGTAGAAGGCGCGGGGAAAACGCCGCTCGGCATCGGCTTCCTTCCAGCGCGTGCCGATCTCTTTCTCGGCGAAGGCCCTGCACATGTCGCGGAAGGCTTCGCGATCGACCGTGTTGGCGGGGACGGGGGTGCGAAGGGCGCTGGTGTGCTGGCCGGTCATGATTTGATATTCTCTATTGAATATGATTTTCTACAAAGAGAATACATAGGAGCCTCATGACCTTGTCAACCGAAAGCCCGATTGCGCTTGGCCGAACAGACGGGCTGCTGGAAATCACGCTGACGCGCAGCGGCAAGGCGAATGCGTTGACGGCCGACATGATGGCGCGCATCGGGCAGGCCGTCGCGAGCGCCGAGGCCCATCAGGTCGTGCTGCTGTCGAGCGCATCGCCGAGCCTGTTCTGCGCCGGCGCCGACATTCGCGAATTCGCGGGCGGGCAACTGCCGCAGCAGGAGCAGGCGTTGCTGGCGATGATCAAGGCGATGGCGCGCAGCCGGGCGCCGATCGCGGCAGTCGCGCGCGGGCGAGCCTCGGGAGCGGGGGCGCTGCTGCTGTGCCTGGCCGACGTCGTGATCGCCGCCGAGGATCTGCACGTCGCCTGCCCGGAATTCGTGTTCGGCATGTATCCCATCATCGTCGAAGCGGTCCTGCAGTCGCGACTGCCGCCGGGCATTGCCGCTCAGATGTGCCTCGGCACAGGGGTGCTTTCAGGCGCCCGCGCGCAGGAGGCCGGCATCGTCACCGAATTGCTGCCGACGGCGGGCTTCGCCGAGGCGGCACGGGCTCGCGTCGACTACTACGTCGAGCGGCGGCCGGGGCTGCTGGCGATGCGGCAGAGCCGCAATATCGGCTATGCGACCTGCGTCATGTGCGAACAGCTGGAGACCGTGGCGCCGCTGATGATGGAGAACTTCCAGGCCACCGGCGTGCGCGAACGTATCGCCGGCTATCTGGACGGGTTAGGGGGAAGGCAGGAGCGGCGATGACGATTTCCTTGCTGACGGGCGATCGACCGGATGCCAAGAACGACCGCTATGCGAAGTGACGAACCGGCACCCGAGAAGCTCGTCGGTGCCCTGATCGGTGGCCTTGCGGTGCTCCGCTATCTGGTGGCGGCGCAGGCGCCCATGGGGGTGAGCCGCATCGCGCGCGACCTCGATCTCAATCCCAGCACCTGCTTCAATCTCCTCAAGACCTTGGTGCATGAAGGGCTGGTCGTCTTCAACGAGACCACCAAGACCTATTCCGTTGGGCTCGGCCTGCTGGCGCTGGCCAAGGGCACCTTGGAGCAGGCGAGCTACGTCGCGATGGTACGGCCGCATCTGCGTGAGATCGCCGTGAACCACCGGGTGACCTGCACCCTGTGGCATGTGATGAGCGGCGAGCGGGTCGTGCTGGTCGATCGCGCCGACAACGATGCGGCGATGCGGGTCCATATGAGCATCGGCCAGCGCCTGCCGATGTACATCGCCGCCCTGGGGCGCTGCATGGCGGCGCATTCCGGGCTCTCGACGGCGGAACTCAAGACACGCTTCGCCAAGCTGCGCTGGGAGGACGAGCTCACCTTCGAGGCCTACCAGGCCGAGGTCGAGGAGACGCGCAAGCGGGGTTATGCCGTGGATCAGAGCCACTACGTGAAGGGCGTGACGACGGTCTCGTCGGTGATCCTCGACGCCGAGGGCAAGCCGCTGATGGCGATCAGCGCCGTGGGCTTCGGTGCGCAGATGAGCAAGGCCGACATCAAGGCCCTGGGCGAAGACATGCGCAACCGCACCGCGCGTATTTCAGCGGCGATGGCCGGTGGAAGGTCCGGTCTTGAAGCTTAGATGCTGAAGGAGTTGCCGCAGCCGCAGGACGAGGTGGCGTTCGGGTTCTTCACCTGGAACGAGGCCCCGACCATCTCCTCGACATAGTCGAGCTGGCTGCCCTTCAGCAGCTCGAGCGAGGTGCTGTCGACCAGCACTGCAGCGCCGTCCCGCTCGATCACCAGATCGTCGTCGTTGCGCTGTTCCTCGAACGAGAAGTTGTACTGGAAGCCCGAGCAGCCGCCGCCCAGCACCGCCACCCGCATCATCACGGGCTTGGCCTCCTGGGAGGCCAGGAAGGCGATCCGCTTGGCCGCGTTCGGGGTCACGGAAAAGGAGGTGTCGATCATGGCTACAAGATGTGGTTGGCGAGGCGGTTCGTCAATGCTGCGCATTGCGGGCGAGAGCAAGTTCCCTGGCGGTAACCAAGCCTGCCTGCTCACACTCATCTCCTCCCCCGTCTTTGCGGGGGAGGTGCCCGCGTCATCGCGGGCGGAGGGGGCGTTTCAACGCGAAGATCATACGTATTCGCCACCTTCCGACGGTCTTCTCCAGCGCGACTGAGTAAACAAGCGCGGCGCTCTTACTGTCGCGACACCCCCTTCGCCCCTGATTACAGGGGCACCTCCCCCGCGTCGCGGCTTGTAACCAAGCCGCTGTGACGGGGGAGGAGAATGACGAGCGCATATGACCGGGTAACCAGGTCAGGGAGCGGCCGCTTTCTTGCGTTCCCGGGCGCGCACACGCTCCCGATACAATATGTATAGGCCCGAGCCGATCACCAGGGGCAGGCCGTACCACACGGTCCAGGACGGTTGTTCCCTGAACCAGAGGTAGCCGAAGGCGACCGCCAGCACGATCGAGGCATAGTCGAACGGCGCCAGGACGGCAGCCGGCGCCAGCCGCCAGGCTCGGGTGATCAGGATCTGGGCGAAGCCGCCCAGCAGCCCCAGGGTGATCAGCCAGACCCAGTCCATTGCCGGGGGCCATTTCCACTCGGGGATCGCGCCGACCAGGGAGACCAGGCTGGCGCACAGGGCGAACCAGAAGAGGGTGACCACGTCCTTGTCGTGCCGGCTGAGCAGGCGGACCAGGATCGTCGACAGGGCGTAACAGAAGGTCGCGGCCAGCACGACCAGCGAGATGACATGGAACTGGATACCCCATGGATCGAGCATGATCAGCACGCCGACGAAGCCGACGGCGACCGCGGTCCAGCGCCGCCAGCCGACCGGCTCGCCCAGGATCGGCACCGACAGGGCGACCATGAAGAGCGGCGATGCGAAGGAGATCGCATAGGCATCGACCAGCGGCATGCGCGGGAAGACGTAGAAGAAGCCGAACATGCTGCCGATGCCGATCACCACGCGCAGTGCCTGCAGGCCCGGGCGGGTGCTGCGCACGGAACCGATTCCCCCTGCGTGCCAGATCATCACCGCGACGGGCAGGAGGGCGATGCCGCTGCGGAACAGCATCATCTGGAAGGGGCCGTAGGTGCCGCCGAGCGCCTTCACCATGGCATCCATGGTGCAGAACAGCACGAGGGCACTCAGCTTGAAGTAGATGCCGTGCAGCGGCGACGGCGCGGGGACAGTCGACAAGATGCGCTATTTGGCTCGTGCGGCATCCTTTCGTAAAGTGAAGTTCGTGAGGGGGAGTGCGCAACTCGATGTCGTCTGGGTCAATTGAGCAAGCAAGGCGCCTGGCCGCCATCGAAGCGTTGGTGTGTCGCGATGTCGGTCGCAAGACCGCCGATCTGATCGCCGCCAATCCCGGCGGCCTCGCCGATGCCGCACGCGACCTGGCGCGCGCGACCTCCGTCGGGTTGATCACCGGCTTCTTCGTGCCGCGCGGCGACGTCGCGGCCCCCGAGACGGACGGCCCGGTGGGCACGGCGCTGCTGGCGGCGGCGCTCGCCGCCTGCGGTCTGGCCGTGCGCATCGCGACCGACGCGCCCTGCGCCGAGGCCGTGCGGGCGGCCGTAGCGGCAAGCGGTGGCGGTGTCGCCACCGACGAGGTGGCCGTCGAAGACAGGGCGGGCCTCGACAAGCTGCTCGGTGGGTGGCAGGCGATGAAGCTCAGCCACGTGATTGCCATCGAGCGCTGTGGTCGCTCGGCCGACGGCAAGCCGCGCAACATGCGCGGCGTTGACGTCTCCGCCTGGACGGCGCCGCTCGACGATCTCTTCCTCGGCGGCCCCTGGCGGAAGCTCGCGGTGGGCGACGGCGGCAACGAGATCGGCATGGGCCGATTGCCGGCGGGGTTGATCGCCCGCACCGTGCCGAACGGCGCCGAGATCGCCTGCGTGACGAGCTGCGATCACCTGACGGTCGCCGGGGTGTCAAACTGGGGCGCCTACGGCCTGATGGCAGCGCTGACGGTGCTGCGGCCCGACTGGGCGGCCACGATTGCGAAATTCCTGACAGCAGAACGTGACCTCGCCGTCACGCGCGCCGTGGTGGACAAAGCCGGTGCAGTCGACGGCGTTACGGCGCTGCGCGAGCCCACGGTGGATGGCTTTGGCCCCGACGTACACGGTGCTCTCGTCGACGAGCTTGGTCGCATTGCCTGGGGGCAGGCGGCGGACTAGGTTGCGCCGCCATGGAAAATCCCTACGCCCCGACCCATCCCGAGATCCGCGACGCCGTTCGCCAGCTTTGCCTCAAGTTCGACGGCAGCTATTGGCGAGAGCTGGACCGCGAGCGTGGCTATCCCACCGCGTTCGTGAAGGCGCTGACCGAGGCGGGCTGGCTGTCGATCCTGATTCCCGAGGAATACGGTGGCGCGGGGCTCGGCATTTCGGCGGCGAGCGCGGTGCTGGAAGAGATCCACAAGGCCGGCTGCAACGCCGCGGCCTGCCACGCCCAGATGTACATCATGGGGACGGTGCTACGACACGGCAGCAAGGAGCAGAAGGAGCGTTACCTGCCGAAGATCGCCACTGGCGAGCTGCGCCTGCAGGCGTTCGGCGTCACCGAGCCGACCAGCGGCACCGACACGTTGGCGCTGCGCACCACGGCGGTGAAGAAGGACAACAGCACTTACCTCGTCAACGGGCAGAAGGTGTGGACCAGCCGCGCCGAGCATTCCGACCTGATGCTTCTGCTCGCTCGCACCACGCCGCGCGACCAGACCAAGAAGAAGACGGAAGGCCTGTCGGTGTTCCTGGTCGACATGCGTTCGGCGCTGGGCAAGGGCCTGACCATCCGGCCGATCCGCACGATGATGAACCACAACAGCACCGAAGTGTTCTTCGACAACATGGAAGTGTCGGCGGAGAACCTGATCGGCGAGGAGGGGCAGGGCTTCCGCTATATCCTCTCCGGCATGAACGCCGAACGCGTGCTGATCGCCTCCGAGTGCATCGGCGATGGCAAGTGGTTCATCGAGAAGGCGGTGAACTACGCCAAGGAGCGCAAGCTGTTCGGTCGTGCCATCGGCCAGAACCAGGGCGTGCAGTATCCCATCGCGCGCGCCTATACGCAGATCGAGGCTGCCGACCTGATGGTGCGCAAGGCCGCGGCGATGTACGAGGCAGGCATCAATGCCGGCGCCGAGGCCAACATGGCCAAGATGCTGGCGTCTGAAGCCTCGTGGGCAGCGGCCGAGATGTGTGTGCAGACGCATGGCGGCTTCGGCTTCGCCGAGGAGTACGACGTCGAGCGCAAGTTCCGCGAGGCGCGCCTCTACACGGTGGCCCCGATCTCGACCAACATGATCCTGAACTTCGTCTCCGAGCACGTGCTCGGCCTGCCACGCTCCTACTGAGGCTCAGGCTGGGAGCGCGGCATTCAGCGATCAACAATGACCTCACCCTGAGGAGCGAGCAAAGCGAGCGTCTCGAAGGGTGGGAACGAGCACCGAGTCTGGGGCAGACCCTTCGAGACGCGGCCCTACGGGCCGCTCCTCAGGGTGAAGAATCTTTGTAAGCCTAAGCGCCGAACAGGTAGGCCTTCACCGTGCTGAAGATCGCCTTGATGGCGGCGTGCCCGACCATCAGGAGGAACACGGTCCAGGCCGCCGTGATTGCGGTGAAGAGCCAGCCCAGCATCGCCATCAGCCCGTCGTCCTCGATCAGGGCGAAGCAGAAGAACAGGATGGCGAAGGCGGGGAAGAGATTGTCGAAGGGGATCGGCAGGGCGAGGATCACCACGTTGATCACCCAGGCCGCCAGCAGCAGCCGGCGTGGCAGGCCGTTCACCCACCATTCGTAGCGGGCATGCACGGCGTTCTCGAGCCAGTCGATAGAGCGATGGGCGCGCCCGAGAAAGACCTGCAGCTTGCCGCGCGGCAGGCCGCGGCAGCCGATCATCCGCGGCAGCGACGGCACCGGGCGACCGGCGAAGAACTGCGCCAGCAGCAGCAGCATCGGCACGCCGGTAACGGTCGACAGCCAGGGAATGCCGGTCGGGATGACGTTGGGCATGTTGAGCGCGAGGACTGCGAACGCATAAGAGCGGCCCTCGAGTCCCTTCAGGAATTCGTCCAGCGTCAGGACGGACGTCCGGTCTCCCCCGAACAGCCGGTCGAGCGTCGTGTAGAGACCGAAATTGTCCTTCATGCCGGTCCCTGATCGGTCGCTTCTAGCCGGCGCGCGCCAGCAGGCGGCGGGCCAGCACGAGGTGCGGCTTGTCGAGCATCTTGCCGTCCATGGTGAGCACGCCGGCATTGGGATTGCTCTCGAACGTCGCCACCACGCGCCTGGCCCAGTCGATCTCGCCGGCGTTCGGCGTGAAGACCTCGTGGATGACCGCGACCTGGTCGGGATGGATGGCGATCTTGCCGCCATAACCCATGCGCTTGGCCACCTCGGCTTCGGCGCGCAGGCCGGCCACGTTCTTGATGTCGGGATAGACGGTATCGTAGGCGGTGACGCCGGCGGCGACCGAGGCCATCAGGTTGACGGTGCGGGCCAGCAGGAAGGTGTCGTCGTAGACGCCCGGTGAGGGGCCTTTGGCCAGGGCGCCGAGATCGGCCATGAGATCCTCGCCGCCCCAGGAATGGCCGATCAGGCGCGGATGCCGGGCGGGCTGGGCGGCCAGCGCCAGCACCGCGGCGGCGCTTTCGGTGGCGATCGTCAGGATGCGCGTCGTGCCGGCCTCGATGCCTTCACGGGCTTCCAGCGCATCGATGTAGGTCGCGAGCAGGTCGAGATTGGCCTGGCCGACGCATTTGGGGAACACGATGCCGTCGGGCTTGCCCTGCATGACCACGGCGAGATCGCCCAAGGTCAGGCCGGTGTCGAGGGCATTGACGCGGACATAGAGCTTGGGGCCGCTGCGACTGGCCGAGTCGAGATAGGCCAGCGCCATCTCGCGCGCGATCTTCTTGCGGTCGGTGGCGACGGAATCCTCGAGATCGAGAATGAGTCCGTCCGGACCGGAGGCGGGACCCTTGGCGAGCTTGCGCTCGGAATCAGCGGGAACGAACAGGAAGGAACGCATCTTCTCTTCTCTCTCAAGCTCTCGGGTTTTCAGCTGTGGGGCTTCTTGCGCATCAACGCCTGGCGCGTGCATTCGGCGACCACCTCGCCGCGCTGATTGAGGGCACTGTGGGCGAACTCGACGATGCCGGCATCGGGACGGGACTTGCTCTCACGCACGCTCACGACCTTGGTGCGAACGCGGAGCGTATCGCCATGGAACACCGGCTTGGGGAACCGCACGTCGGTCATGCCGAGATTGGCCACGGTCGTGCCGAGCGTCGTGTCGTTGACGGTGATGCCGATCATCAGGCCGAGCGTGAACAGGCTGTTGACGATGCGCTGGCCGAACTCGGTCTTGGACGCGAACTCCTCGTCGAGGTGCAGCGGCTGCACGTTCATGGTGAGCGAGCTGAACAAGACATTGTCCATTTCAGTGACCGTGCGCGTCCAGGCGTGCTCGAACACGCGTCCGACCGTGAACTCTTCGTAATAAAGACCCGCCATTTTCCTCCTCGCGAAAGTCCTTCTCCATAGCACGGATGGACGCTTGCCGGTTCGCCATCGTATCAATGCCGCCACTGGACGAAACAGCGATGACGGGAGCGACGACATGCGCGCGATGCTGAGCGAAACGCCGGGCGGACCGGAAAGCCTGAAACTGGTCGAGCTGCCGTCCAAGCCGTTGGGCAAGGGCCAGGTCCGCGTGGCGGTCAGGGCCGCCGGCGTCAACTTTCCCGACACGCTGATCATCGCCGACAAGTATCAGTTCAAGCCGCCGCGTCCCTTCGCGCCAGGCCACGAGATCGCCGGCGACATCACCGAAGTAGGCGAGGGCGTGACCGGCTACAAGGTCGGCGACCGGGTCATCGGCATGATCGGCCATGGCGGCTATGCCACCGAGGCGGTGGTCGATCAGGGCAGCCTGCTGCCGATGCCCAAGAACATGAGCTACGAGGACGGCGCCGCCTTCACGATGACGTACGGCACCTCCTACTACGCGCTGAAGCAGCGCAGCAGCTACAAGCCCGGCGAGACCCTGCTGGTCACCGGTGCGTCGGGCGGCGTCGGTCTCACGGCCGTCGAGCTGGGCGCGCTGATGGGGCTGAAGGTGATCGCCGCCGTCGGTTCCGACGAGAAGATGGAGATCTGCCGTAAGTACGGCGCCACGATGTTCGTGAACTACACCAAGGAGAAGATGCGCGACAAGGTCAAGGAGCTGACCGGCGGCAACGGCGCGGACATCATCTACGACGCGGTCGGCGGCGACGCCTTCGACGAGTCGGTGCGCTGCATCGCCTGGTACGGCCGCTTGCTGGTCGTGGGTTTCGCGGCGGGCCGCATCCCGTCACTGCCGGCCAACCTTGCGCTGCTGAAGAGCTGCGACGTACGCGGCGTGTTCTACGGCGCCTGGCGCGGCCGCGAGCCGGCCGAGGCGCGCAAGAACTTCGACGAGATGCTCGCGTGGTACGGCGAGGGCAAGCTGAAGCCGCATATCTCGATGCGCTTCCCGCTGGAAAAGAGCGCCGATGCGATGAACGCCCTGCTGTCGCGCAAGGCGACCGGCAAGGTCGTTCTCGAGATTGCCTGAGCCGGGAGGGGTAGATGAGCAGGCTGGCCGGAAAAATCGCCATCGTGACAGGCGCCGCGTCGGGTATCGGCGCGGCCTCTGCCAAGCTTTTTGCGGACGAGGGCGCCCAGGTGCTGGCGGTAGACCGGCCGGAATCGGCCATTGCGACGGCACATGCCGGCAGCAATGCGATCTCGGCCTTCGCCGCCGACATCACGGGCGAGGACGCGCCGAAGAAGATCGTGGCGGCCGCACTCGCCGAGTTCGGCGCACTGGACATTCTTTTCAACAATGCCGGCGTCAGCGGCCGGGCCTTCGTGGAGGAAATGACCGACGAGCAGTGGGATCGCGTGAACAACGTCAATGTGCGCGCGATGTTTCGGCTCTGTCGTGAAGCCATTCCCGCCTTGAAGGCGCGCGCCAGGGAAAAGGGCCGGGCTCGCATCGTCAACACCGCCTCGGTGATGGCCTTCGACACCGACTATGGCCTGGCGGCCTACTGCGCCTCCAAGGCCGGCGTCGGCGGCCTCACGCGCACGCTCGCGCTGGAGTTGGGCAAGTTCAACATCACCGCGAACTATGTCTGCCCGGGCGCGATCTATACCGGCATGACGCAGACCAACTTCGACAAGCACGAAATCCGCGAGGTCTGGGAGAAGAAGGCGGCGCTCCGCCGGCTCGGCCAGCCCATCGACATCGCCCGCGGCGCCCTGCTGCTCGCCTCGGACGAGGCCGATTTCATCACCGGGCACGAGCTGGTGGTCGATGGCGGCCTCACCCTACGCACGTGACGCTGCGCACCTGAGGAGGCAACTTATGTCCAGCATCCATTCCTTCGCGACCAGCTACGACGAGGCGCGCGACAAGTTCCTCGCCGCCGCCCGGATCGCCGATGCCTGGACGCATCGCTACGACAATCCGACCAAGGGGCCGAAGGGCGAGGCGCTGTCGACCGACCTCGCCTGGCTCGGCCCGCAGGATGCCTCGAAGGTCGTGGTCACCATTTCGTCGACCCATGGCGTCGAGGGTTATTGCGGCTCGGGCTTCCAGGTCGACTGGCTGGCTGCGGTCGGTGCCGCCGGCCTGCCCGACGACACCGCGGCGCTCTTCGTCCACGCCATCAATCCCTATGGCTTCGCCTGGACGCGGCGGGTGACGGAGGAGGGCAACGACCTCAACCGCAACTATGTCGATCACAGCAAGCCCTATCCGGAGAACAAGGGTTATCTCGAGATCGCCGACGACCTGGTGCCGAAGGATTTCAGCGAGCAGGGCAAGGCCGCGGCCGATGCGCGGCTTGCCGCCTTCCGCAAGAGAGTGGGGGACATCGAGTTCTTCCGCGCCGTCTCGGCCGGGCAGTACAGCCATCCCGACGGCATGTTCTTCGGCGGCGGCGGGCCGGCCTGGTCCAACCGCACCCTGCACGCCATCGTCGAGCAGTACCTCAAGGACCGCAGCGACGTGGCGGTGATCGACTTCCACACCGGCCTCGGCCCCTACGGTTACGGTGAGCCGATCACCCATTACGATATCGATACGCCGGCCTCGCGCCGGGTGCGGGCGTTCTGGGGCGAGTCGGTGACGGAGTCCAAGCGCGGTCAGACGGCCTCGCAGGCCCGCGACGGGCTCGGCCATTACGGCCTGAACCGCGTGCTGCAGGAACCCAAGACGCGCCTCACTATGTGCACCCTGGAGTACGGAACTTTCGACCGCGAAAGCGGGCAGAAGGCGTTTCGCGCCGACCATTGGTTGCACAAATATGGCGATCCGCTGGGTCGGGAGGCCGTGGCCGTCCGGGCGGCGATGCGTCGGCAATTCTACCCGGAGACCGACGACTGGAAGGAAGCGGTCCTGTTTCGCGGCCACCAGGTGACCCGGCAGGCCATTGCCGGCCTGCAGCGCGGGGCGCTCTGACGCCGGCCTGTTCGATCGGGGGCCTGTCCGGCCGGCCCGGAACGTACTTTAACGACTGGGGACAAGCCCCGGAAAAGCCATACGTTCGGTCGTCGATCCTGCTAAAAGCGTCGGCATGCGTGTCTTTGTGGCGCTCCTCGCCTTCGTGGTCGTTGCCGCTCTGAATTATTTCTGGTGGTGGTATCCCAACAGGCCGGTCGAGATCGCCGGCTGGACCACAGCGCCCCTGCAAAGTGTTTCCTTCGCGCCCTATCGGCCGGGGCAGAGCCCGCTCACGCGGACCTTTCCGACGCCCGATCAGATCGAGAGCGACCTGAAGCGGCTGCAGGGCAAGGTGGGCGCGGTGCGGACCTATTCCACGGCCGAGAATCTCGAGACCGTGCCGCAGAAGGCAGGCAAGTACGGCCTCAAGGTCTGGCACGGCGCCTGGTTGAACAACAACGAGAAGGAAAATCTGGAGCAGATCAATCTGCTGATCGACCACGCCAACAAGTACAAGGACACGATCGAGCGGGTGATCGTGGGCAACGAGGTCCTGCTGCGCAAGGACCTGACCGCCAGCCAGCTGCGCCGCTACATCCGACAGGTGAAGCAGCGCGTCACCCAGCCGGTGACCTATGCCGATGTCTGGGAATTCTGGCTGCGCAACCCGCAGCTCGCCGACGAAGTCGACTTCATCACCATCCATATTCTGCCCTACTGGGAGGACGAGCCGATCGGCCTCGAGCGCCGCGAGCCCGACGGCAAGCTCTCGATCGAGAAGCACCTGGTCGACATCTACAAGAAGGTGCAGGCGCGCTTTCCCGACAAGAAGATCGTGATCGGCGAGACCGGCTGGCCGAGCGACGGCCGCATGCGGTCGGACGCGCGGCCGGGTCGGGTCGAGCAGGTGAAGTTCTTCTCGATCTTCCGGCAGGCCGCGGAGCGCGAGAAGTTCGACTACAACGTCATCGAAGCCTTCGATCAGTACTGGAAGGCCCGCCAGGAGGGCACCGTCGGCGCCTCGTGGGGCCTGATCGACGCCCAGCGCCACGACAAGTTCGAGCTCGGCAGGCCGGTGAGTGCTGAGCCGAACTGGCGCTTCCTGTTCGCGGCCTCGACCGTGGTGGCGGCGCTCGTTCTCCTGGCCTATGTCGGCCTGCGCCGCCGCTCCGCACACTGGAAGGGCATCCTGATCTTCGCGCTGTTCGCGCAGGTCGTGGCGACCTGCTACGTCGAGGCGGTGTGGGTGGACTATTCCCGGGCCTTCTATTTCGAGCGCTGGGTCGGGGTGGTCTTCTGGGCGGTACTGCTCGGCCTGTTCAGCTACGCCCTGCTGCGCGGCATCGCCGACAGCCTGACCGGCCGCATGGCCGACCCGTCGCTCTACGGCGCCCGCGTCCGCGAGGCCTGGCACGCCTGGCGCGAGCTGCCGCGCGCGCGCATCCTGCAGCGCGCCGACCTGCTGGCCCAGATGCTCTATCTGGCGCTCACGATCCTCTGCATCTTCTACCTGATCGTGATCAGCATCGACTGGTACGACGGCGTCATCCGCATCGGCGACTGGTTCCGCCAGATCGCGATCGACGGCCGCTACCGCGACTTCCCGATCTGGAGCTTCGTGATCCCGAGCATCGTGCTGATGGCCTGGAAGACCGTCACCATTCTGCGCAGCGACCCCGTGGCGCGCGACCATCGCCTCGCCAAGGCCTACTCGTTCGGCCGACTGCTGGGCTATGACGGCAGCCGCGGCTTCGTCCGCATGGACCGTCGCTTGAGCCGCCTCGACCCGGTCCTGCCCGAGATCTTCCTGGCGGCCATGCTGATCTTCTGGGCCGTCGTGATGGTGGTGACCGAGGGCGCCATCAAGCTGCATGATGGCGGCTCCGGTGGCTTCATCTCGGCCGACGGCGGGCGCTGGGTGATCCGGACCCTGTTCTGGAACGTGCAGGCCAACTGGTTCGCCGTCCTCGCCCTGCTGATGGCGGTGCCGTACCTCGCGACCATCTACGTCTCGATTCGCGAACCACTGGCAGAACCGCCGCCGGACTCCTATACCAGCAAGTGGTAGCGGCTGAGCCGGGAGTTACGACATGGAAATCAAGGGTGAGTACAAGATCGCGGCGCCGCGCGAGAAGGTGTTCGCGGCGCTGAACGACCCGGCCGTGCTGCAGGCCTGCATTCCGGGTTGCGAATCGCTCGAGAAGACGTCCGATACCGAGATGAAGGCCAAGGTGCGCATGCGCATCGGGCCGGTCAGTGCGGCGTTCTCGGGCAAGGTCACCCTGTCGGATCTCGACCCGCCCAACGGCTACCGGATCTCCGGCGAAGGGCAGGGCGGCGCCGCCGGCTTCGCCAAGGGCGGCGCGGTTGTCGCCCTGAAGGAAGACGGCAGCGACACTGTCCTCACCTACAATGTCGATGCCCAGGTCGGCGGCAAGATCGCCCAGGTCGGCGCCCGCCTGATCGACGGCACGGCCAAGAAGCTGGCCGACGAATTCTTCAGCAAGTTCGCCGCCATGGTCGGCGGGCCGCCGGCGGCCGAACCGGCCGCGGCCGCTTCGGCAACGGCTCCTGGCGCATCGGCCGAGACGGTGCAGATGTCGGCCCCCGCGGCAGCGCCGGCGGCGGCAACGGCCGCGGCGTCGTCCGCTGCAGCGCAGCGTGGCTACCGGCATTGGATGATCATCGGGATCGGCGCCGTGGTGCTGGTTCTGGTCTATCTTGCGAGCCGTTAGCAGCAGCTGCATTGGCTGCGGATTTCCGGCGAAACCGCCAATTCACTTGACCGCTATGTGACGGGCTTGCGAGAGTTCCGCCAACGCCCGGCGGGCGCGTTGCGGCGCGGCCCGCGCGAACCAATACGTTGAGGGAGAAGAGTAATGACCATTTCCGTCGCCATGACCGTCAACGGCAAGGCCGTCTCGGGCAAGGTCGAGGCGCGCACGCTATTGGTTCAATTCCTGCGCGAGCATCTCGGCATGACCGGCACCCATGTCGGGTGCGACACCAGCCAGTGCGGCGCCTGCGTCGTGGATGTCGACGGCAAGTCGGTGAAGTCCTGCACCATGTTGGCCGTCCAGGCCGAGGGCGCCAAGGTCATCACGATCGAAGGCCTGGCGGAGAGTGCCGACAAGCTGCACCCGATGCAGGAGGCCTTCCGCGAGAACCATGCCCTGCAGTGCGGCTTCTGCACGCCCGGCATGGTGATGAGTGCCATCGACATGGTGAAGCGCCACAACTACCAGCTCGACGAGGCGACGGTGCGCCGCGAGCTCGAGGGCAACCTCTGCCGCTGCACCGGCTACCACAACATCGTGAAGGCAATCCTGGCCGCTGCGCCGGCCATGAAGTCAGCAGGGGTGTAGAGCCATGACCGCCGAAACCGGAATCGGCGCCCGGGTGAAACGGAAGGAAGACCAGCGCTTCCTCACCGGTACCGGTCGCTATGTCGACGATCTGCCCCTCGCACGGGCGACTTACGCGTATTTCCTGCGTTCGCCGCATGCCCATGCGAAGATCAAGAGCATCGACGTTTCGGCGGCGAAAGCCATGCCCGGCGTGGTCGAGATCTTCACCGGCAAGGATGTCGCCGACGCGAAGGTCGGCAGCCTGATCTGCGGCTGGGTGGTCAAAGACAAGCACGGCGAGCCGCACAAGGCGCCGCCGCATCCGGTAATGGCGGCCGACACGGTGCGCTATGTCGGCGATCCGGTGGCGATGGTGGTGGCCAACAGCCACGACGAGGCCAAGGACGCGTCCGAGGCCATCAAGGTCGACTATGAGGAGAAGCCGGCCAACATCGACCTCGCGCATGCCCTCGACAAGGGCGCGGCCGAGGTCCATGCCGCCGAGGTGCCGGGTAACCTGATCTACGACTGGGAAATCGGCGTGAAGGCCGATGTCGATGCGGTGATCGCCAAGGCGGCACACGTCACCAAAATGGACATCGTCAACAACCGCCTGATCCCCAATGCCATGGAGCCGCGCGCGGCCGCGGCCGAGTACGACAAGGGCACGGGCAACTACACGCTCTGGTCGACCTCGCAGAACCCGCATGTGCTGCGGCTGATCCTGTCGGCCTTTGTGCTGGGCATCCCCGAGCACAAGCTGCGCGTCATCGCCCCTGACGTCGGCGGCGGCTTCGGCAGCAAGATCTTCTGCTACAACGAAGAGACGATGGTGTGCTGGGCGTCGAGCCGGGTCGGCCGTCCGATCAAGTGGACGGCGGAGCGGACCGAGTCCTTCATGACCGACGCGCATGGCCGCGATCACGTCACCCATGCCGAGCTTGCCCTCGACAAGGACCACAAGTTCCTGGCGCTCAAGGTCGAGACCATCGCCAACATGGGCGCTTACCTGTCGACTTTCTCGACGGCGGTGCCGACCTATCTCTACGCGACCTTGCTCGCCGGCCAGTACACGACGCCGGTGATCTACGCCAACGTCAAGGCGGCGGTGACCCACACTGCGCCGGTCGACGCCTATCGCGGGGCCGGCCGTCCCGAAGCGACCTTCGTGATCGAGAGCATCGTCAGCAAGGCGGCCGCCGAGTTGAAGGTCGATCCGGCCGAGCTGCGCCGCAAGAACTTCATCCCGTCCGACGCCTTCCCGTACCAGACTCCGGTGGCGCTGCAGTACGATTCGGGTAACTACCCGCCGATCATCGACGAGGCGATCAAGATCGCCGACTACAAGGGCTTCGAGAGCCGTCGGACCGAAGCCAAGTCGCGCGGCAAGCTGCGCGGCATTGGCTTCTCGTCCTACATCGAGGCCTGCGGGCTGGCTCCGTCGCAGGTGATCGGCCAGCTCGGCGGCGGCGTTGGCCAATGGGAGTCCGCCCAGATCAAGTTCAACCCGACGGGCAACGTCCAGATCCTGACCGGCTCGCACAGCCACGGGCAGAGCCACGAGACGACCTTCGCCCAGATCGTGTCGGACAAGCTCGGCGTGCCGCTCGAGAACATCGAGGTCGTCCATGGCGACACGGCGACCACGCCGTTCGGCATGGGCACCTACGGCAGCCGGTCCCTGGCGGTCGGCGGCTCGGCGATCATGAAGGCCACCGACAAGATCATCGCCAAGGGCAAGAAGATCGCGGCCCATCTGATGGAGGCCTCGGCGGCCGACGTCGTGTTCGAGAACGGCACCTTCAAGGTCGCCGGCACCGACAAGGCCGTGCCGCTCGCCCAGGCGGTGTTCGCGGCCTACGTGCCGCACAACTACCCGCTGGCCGAGATCGAGCCCGGCATGGACGAGAACGCCTTCTACGATCCGGCGAACTTCGTCTATCCCGCCGGCACGCAGATCTGCGAAGTCGAGATCGACCCCGAGACCGGCGTCGTCGAGGTGGTGGCTCACACCGCGGTCGACGATTTCGGCAACATCATCAATCCGATGATCGTCGAGGGACAGGTTCACGGCGGCATCGTCCAGGGCGTCGGCCAGGCGCTGCTGGAGAACGCCGTCTACGACAAGGATACGGGCCAGCTGCTGAGCGGCTCCTATATGGACTACACCATGCCGCGCGCCGACGACGTGCCGTCGTTCAAGCTCGGCTACAAGGTCACGCCTTGCCCGCACAATCCGCTGGGCGTGAAGGGATGCGGCGAGGCCGGGGCGATTGCCGCACCCGCCGCTGTGATGAATGCCGTCCATGACGCGCTGGCGCCGCTCGGCGTCACGCACGTGCCGATGCCTGCCACGCCGCTCACCGTGTGGCAGCTCATTCAAAGTGCGCCACGCGCGGCAGCTGGCTAGCGCGGCCGAGTAACGGGAGGATTGAGATGTACGATTTTGCTTACCATCGGCCGAAGTCGGTTGCCGACGCCGTCGCCCTGCTGAAGGGCAAGGAAGAGGCGCGGCCGATGTCCGGCGGCATGACGCTGATCCCGACCTTGAAGCAGCGCCTGGCGCGGCCGAGCGACGTGGTCGATCTCGGCGGCATCAAGGAACTGGCCGGCATCAAGGTCGAGGGCAACAACGTGGTGATCGGCGGCATGACCCGACACTACGACGTCGCCAGCTCGGCCGACGTGAAGGCCCAGATCCCGGCGCTGGCCTCGCTGGCCGGCCATATCGGCGATCCGGCGGTGCGCAACCGCGGCACGATGGGCGGCTCGGTCGCCAACAACGATCCGGCGGCGGATTATCCGGCCGCGGTCGTGGCGCTGAACGCCACGGTCACGACCACCACCGGCAAGCACACGGCCGACGATTTCTTCAAGGGCCTGTTCGAGACCGCGCTGGGCGAGGGCGAGCTGATCACCTCGATCAGCTTCCCCAAGGCCGAGAAGGCCGCCTACGTGAAGTTCCCCAACCCGGCGTCGCGCTATGCGATGGTCGGCGTGTTCGTGGCCAAGACGGCGTCGGGCGTGCGCGTTGCGGTGACCGGCGCTGGTCCCTGCGTCTTCCGCGTCAAGGCGATGGAAGACGCGCTCGCCAAGAACTTCTCCTCGGCGGCGATCAAGGACATCAAGGTGCCGGCCGACGACCTCAACAACGACATCCACGGCAGCGCCGAGTATCGCGCCCATCTGGTGGGCGTGATGGCCCGCCGCGCGGTCGACGCCGCCAACAAGTAGCCTTCGCTTCCCGCAAGGACTAACGTTGGGCGCCCCGCAAGGGCGCCCGATTTGTTTGGCCCGAATTATTTGGAGCGAGCGCAGCATGAAGGCCTTGGTGACCGGGTTCGACGCCTTCGGCGGGGACGAGGTCAATCCGTCGTCGCTCGCCGTCGGCCGGCTGAAGAAGCGGCTGGGCAAGGTCGCCGTCCAGGCCGCCGAGCTGCCGACCTCGTTCGCTCGCTCGACCGAAGCCCTGCGGGCCGCGATCGCCAAGGCGAAACCCGACATCGTGCTGTGCGTCGGCCAGGCCGGCGGCCGCAGCGAGCTCTGCCTCGAGCGCGTCGCCATCAACGTCCAGGACGCGCGCATCCGCGACAATGACGGCAAGCAACCCATCGACAAGCCGGTCGTGGCCGGGGGGCCGTCGGCGCACTTCACGACCCTGCCGATCAAGGCCTGCGTGGCGGCGATGCGTCAGGCGGGGCTGCCGGCGGCCGTGTCCAACACGGCCGGCACCTTCGTGTGCAATCACATCTTCTATGCCCTGATGGATATGGCGGCCGCGCATCCGACCCCGCTGCGCGGCGGCTTCCTGCACATTCCCTACGTGCCCGAGCAGGCCGCCCGGCTGGGCGGGGCGCCCTCCATGTCGGTCGACGACATCGTCCGCGGCATCGAGATCATCCTCGAGACCAGTGCGTCGCGCCTCGCCGACCTGCGCACGGCCGAAGGGCGGATCTCGTGACCCCGCGTGCCGACGAAGGCCGATGTGCGCTGGTGACCGGGGCGTCGGGTGGTATCGGCCTCGAACTCGCGCGGGTGCTGGCGGCTCATCGCTTCCGCCTCGTGCTGCTGGCCCGCCGCGAGGAAAAGCTGCAGGACCTTGCGCGGACGCTCAAGGCCGATCACGGCACCGAGGTCATGGTCATTGCCGCCGATCTCGCCGACCCGGCGGCGCCGCGGATGGTTTTCGACCGGCTCGCCGACGCCGGCCTGCAGATCGACCTGCTGGTCAACAATGCCGGTCTCCTGCGCGAGGGACGCTTCAGCACGATGAGCCTCGACGAGCAGCTGCAGTTGCTGCAGGTCAACGTGGTTGCCATGACCGCGCTCAGCCGTCTCTTCATCGCGCCCATGGTCGCGCGCAATCACGGGCGGATCCTGAACGTCGCGTCGGTCGCGGCGTTCGTTCCGGTCGCCAACCTTGCCGTCTATGCCGCGTCCAAGGCCTATGTCCTGTCGCTTGGTGAGGCGCTGTGCCAGGAATTGAGCGGCAGCAAGGTCACCGTGACGACCTTGTGTCCCGGCGTGACCGACACCGGCATGGTCCAGGGCACGAACCTCGGCAACCTGCCCAGGACGATGATCATGGATGCCAAGACGGTTGCCCGCGAAGGCTATCGCGCCTGCATGGCGGGCAAGCCGGTCCATGTCGCGGGCATGGCCAACGAGCTTGCGGTCCAGTGGATCAAGTATCAGCCGAGCTGGCTGGTGCGCGCCGTCGGTGGCTTCCTGGCCAAGGGCCGCGGGGGCTGAGGCGGCGACGGTCGGCCGCGGGCGTTTCAGACCGGCGTATAGATCACGAGCTTGAGCGACGGATCGTCGTTCGCCTGGAAGCTCGCATGCTCGAAGCGGAGCAGGCCCTTCTTGGGATGCTTGAGCTGCTTGCGCCCGGCGGCGGCGGCGCGGATGTCATGCGCCTTCCACCAGCCGGCGAATTCCGGGCTGCCCCGATGCAGGCGCTCCAACAGGGCAACGAACGCGGGGTCGCCGGCCCACAGATCGTGGGTGGCCCGGAACTGCGCCACCACGCGCTTGGCCTCGTCGGCCCAGCCGGCGCCGAACAGCTTGCGGGTCGCCGGCAGGGTGAGGATGCAGATCAGGACGTTGCGGTCTTCCTCGGGCAGTCGACCGAAGGCAAAGACCTCGTCGGCCGCCTTGTTCCAGGCCAGCACGTCCCAGCGCCGGCCCGTGACGTAAGCCGGCTGATCGAGGCTTCCGATCAGCCGGCAGAGGCTGTCGGGCACGGTCTCGCGCCTGAAGGCGCGCCGGTCGGCGTTGCCGGTCAGCGCGCGCAGATGGGCATGCTCGACCTTGGTCAGGCGCAGCGCGCGCGCCAGCGCATCGACCGTGGTGACGGACGGGCTGACCGACCGGCCTTGCTCGAGCCGGATGTACCAGTCGACACCGATGCCGGCGAGCTCGGCCACCTCCTCGCGGCGCAGGCCGGGTGTGCGTCGGCGCCGGCCGGGGCGCAGGCCGACCGTCTTGGGGCTGAGCTTCTCCCGCCGCGAGCGCAGGAAATCGCCCAGTTCGTTGCGCCTGTCGGTTGCCATGGGCCCTCGAGGTTGCGAGGCAGGTATCGCCAATCCCAGGATAATACCAGGCCTGAATGACCGCGAAAATGCCCGGCAGAATGGCCGCCTCCCAACATGAGGACGACCATGAAAGCAGCAGTGCTGAAAGCCTTCGACGCGCCGCTGGCGATCGAAACCGTGCCCGACCCCGTGCTGGGGACCGGCGAGGTGATCGTCGACGTGGCGGCCAGCAAGGTGCTCGCCTATGCCGGCGAGGTGCTGAGCGGCAAGCGCGGCTACCTGATCACGCCGCCGCTGGTTCCGGGGGCCGGGGGCGTCGGGCGGGTTCGTGCCGTCGGGCCCGACGCGGTGCAGCTCGCCGTCGGTGACTGGGTCTTCTGCGACCCCACGGTGCGCTCGCGCGACGACGCGGCGGCGCCCAGCATCATCCTGCAGGGCCTGACGGCGGGCGATGCCCGTGGCCTCTCCCTGCAGAAGTACTTCCGCGACGGCACGTGGGCGGAGCAGGTGCGCGTGCCGACCGAGAACGTCGCGCCGCTGGGCACGATCGAGCCGGGCGATGCGGCCCGCTGGTGCGCGCTCGGGACCTACCTGGTGCCGTTCGGCGGCTTCCTCGCCGCGAACCTGCAGGCGGGCGAGACGGTCCTGGTGAACGGCGCCACCGGCGCCTTCGGCAGCGCCGGCGTCGCGGTCGCGCTCGGCATGGGCGCGGGCGCGGTGCTGGCCACCGGGCGCAACCAACAGGCTCTCGACGACCTGGTTCGCCGCTTCGGCCCGCGGGTGCGGCCGGTGCGCATGACGGTCGACGAGGAGGCCGACCGCCAGAGCATCCTTCGGGCCGCTCCAGGGCCGATCGACTGCGTGCTCGACCTCCTGCCGCCGGCCGCCAGCGCAGCACAGGTGCGGGCCGCGCTTCTCGCGGTTCGGCCCTATGGGCGGGTCGTCCTGATGGGCGGCCTGGGCCAGGATATCGGCGTGCCGTATGGCTGGCTGATGCGCAACTGCGTCACCCTGCACGGACAGTGGATGTACCCGCGCGACGCCATCGGCCGGATGATCGGCCTGGTGCGAGCGGGGCTCGTGAAGCTCGACGAGGTCGAGGTCACGCGCTTCGCGCTCGACGACGCCACTGCCGCGATCGATCATGCCGCGGCGAACGCCGGACCGTTCAAGGTGACGGCGATCTGCCCCTGACGACGCGGCGATCCTATTCGGCGGCGACGGCGAGCGGCGCCGGCGCGTGGGCAACAGGCGCCGCGGCCGCGGCCGGCTTCTTCACCCGGAACCAGGCGGCATAGAGCGCCGGCAGGAAGAGCAGGGTAAGGGCGGTGGCGACCAGAAGACCGCCCATCAGGGCGACCGCCATGGGCCCCCAGAAGACGCTGCGCGACAGCGGCACCATCGCGAAGATCGCGGTGCCGGCGGTCAGGAGGATCGGGCGGGCACGGCGCACCGTGGCGTCGATCACGGCATCCCAGGCACTGTGGCCGGCGCGGATGTCCTGGTCGATCTGGTCGACCAGGATCACCGAGTTGCGCATGATCATGCCGGCCAGCGCAATCACGCCCAGCAGGGAGACGAAGCCGAAGGGCTGGTTGAACAGCAGCAGGAAGAGCGACACGCCGATCAGCCCGAGCGGTGCCGTCAGCATGACCAGCGCGAGCTTGGAGAAGCTCTGCAATTGCAGCATCAGGAACAGCACCATCAGGAAGGCCATGAGGGGCATCATCTTGAAGATAGAAGCCTGGCTCTTGGCCGACTCCTCGGAATCGCCGCCGATCTCGACGCGGTAGCCGGAGGGCAGCTCGGCGCGCAGCGACGCCAGCGCCTTGTCGATGCGGGCAGCCACGTCGGGCCCCTGCACGCCGTCGGCGACGCCGGCGCGCACCGTCATCAACAGCTCCTTGTTGCGGCGCCACAGGATCGGCTCCTCGAGCTCGAACTTCAAGGTCGCGAGCTGGGCGAGGGAGACCACGCCGCCATTGGCGGTGCGCAGGTTGATCGCCTCCAGGCCCTCGACGCTCAGCCGCTCCGGCGCCACCGCGCGGGCCACCACGTCGATCGTCTCCGTGCGATCGCGGTACTGCGTCACGGTCACGCCGCTCAACAGGGTCTGCAGGGCATTGCCCAGCACCTGGGAGTCGACGCCCAGCGCACGCGCCTTGGCCTGGTCGACCTCGAGCCGTACCGACTTGGCGAGCTCGTTCCAGTCGAAATTGATGTCGCGGGTCGCCGGATCGGCCTTGAAGACCTGACGGACCTTCTCGGCCACGGCCCGGACCTGCTGCGGGTCGTCGCCCAGCACGCGGAACATCACCGGATAGGCGACCGGCGGGCCGTTCTGCAGGCGCTGCACGCGCGCGCGCACCGCCTCGAAATCGTGGGCGAACAGGCTGTTCAGCTCGGCGACGACTCGCTCTCGCGCTTCCAGGTTCTTGGTCATGACGATGACCTGGCCGAAGTTGGCGTTGGCGAGTTCCGGCACGGTCGGCAGGTAGAAGCGCGGGCTGCCGGCGCCGATATAGGCGGTGTAGGCTGCGACGTCGGCGCTCTCGCCCAGCCACTGCTCGAGCTTGCGCACTTCCTTGTCGGTGGCGGCCCAGGACGCGCCCTGCGCCAGCTTCATGTCGACGATCAGCTCGGGCCGGTTCGCCGTCGGGAAGAACTGCTTCTGCACCAGGCCGAAAGCCATCATCGACGCCACGAAGGCGAGCGCCGTGACGGCGATCGTGGTCTTGCGCCAGGTGACGCACCACACGACCAGCTTGCGGAACAGGGTATAGAGCCGGCCGCCATAGGGGTCGTGGTGATGCACCTTGGGCTGGGGCAGCAGGTGATAGCCCATCCAGGGCGTGAACAGCACGGCCACGAACCAGGAGATGATCAGCGACAGGCCGACCACCCAGAAGATCGAGTTGGTGTATTCACCGGCGCCCGAGCGGGCGAAGCCGACGGGGACGAAGCCGACGGCGGTCACCAGGGTGCCGGTCAGCATCGGAAACGCGGTCGAGGTGTAGGCGAACGTCGCCGCCTCGAGGCGGCTCGCCCCCTGTTCCAGCTTCACCATCATCATCTCGACGGCGATGATGGCGTCGTCGACCAGCAGGCCGAGCGCGATGATCAGCGCGCCGAGCGAGATGCGCTGGAAGTCGATCCCGAGCAGCAGCATGCCCACGAAGGTGATGGCCAGCACCAGCGGCACGGAGAAGGCCACGATTACGCCGGTCCGGATGCCAAGGCTGATGAAGGACACGACCAGGACGATGGCGAGCGCTTCCAGCAGCGAGGCGCTGAACTCGTCGAACGATTTCTCGACCACCTCCGGCTGGTTGGCGACCCGATGCACCGTGATGCCGACCGGCAGGTTGGCCTCGATCTCCTTCATCGTCCGGTCGAGCGTCTTGCCCAACGTCTGCACGTTGCCGCCCTGCGCCATCACGACGCCGAGGCCGATGACTGGCTTGCCCTTGAAGCGCATCTCGATCTGGCGCGGGTCCTGATAGCCGCGCTTGATCTCGGCGACATCGCCCAAGGTCAGGGTCTGGCCGTTGGCGGTGAAGGGCAGCGCCAGGATCTGCTCGGCCGAGGTCGGCGCGCCGTCGACGCGGACGGCCACCTTTTCGCCGCTTGTCTCGACCGTGCCGGTGGCCACGATCGCATTCTGCCGGCGCACGACGTCGAGGATCTGGTCGACCGGGATTCCGAGCATGGCCAGCCGCGAATGGCTGAACTCAATATAGATCTTCTCGTCCTGCAGGCCGATCAGGTCGGCCTTGGTGACGTCGGGAACGCGCAGCAGCCGCTGGCGCACCGCCTTCGCGATCTCCTTCACCTCGGCGGGCGAGAAGCCGTCCGATTCGAAGGCCCAGATCAGGCTGTAGGTATCGCCGTACTCGTCGTTGAAGAACGGACCGATCACGCCCTGCGGCAGCGAGGACCGGATGTCGCCGACCTTCTTGCGGACCTGGTACCAGAGGTCCGGTACCCGGGCGGGCGGCGTGTCGTCGCGCAGCGAGACGTAGATCACCGTCTCGCCCGGCTTGGTGTAGCTCGTGACGTTGTAGAAGTAGGGTAGCTCCTGCAGCTTGGTCTCGATCTTCTCGGTGACCTGCTGCTCGACCTCGCGCGAGGTGGCGCCCGGCCAGGCGGCGGACACGACCATCTGCTTGATGGTGAAGGGCGGATCCTCGCCGCGGCCGAGGTTGAAGAAGGCGTAGACGCCGGCCGCCGTCAGGGCGATCATGAAGAACACGGTCAGCGTGCTGTACTTCAGCGCCAGCGCCGACAGGTTGGTGCGCGTGGTCATGTCCGTCTCTCCGGGGAGCGTCAGGCAGCCGTAGGTTGAGCGCTAGCGGGTGGCTTGCTGCTGCGGCTGCAGCCTGACCTTCTGGCCATGCTCGAGCTTGTGGACGCCCGCCGTCGCCACCAGCTCGCCGTCCTTGACGCCCGAGGCGATCGCGGCGGTGTCGTCCTTCCAGCGGGCGATCGTGACGGGGCGAAGGTCGATCAAGCCGGTGGTGCGGTCGACCACCCAGACGGCGGGCTGCGTGCCGCGCTGGAAGATGGCCGACAGCGGCACTTCGGCGACGGGCGCAGCGTCGCGCTTCTCGAAGACGAGCGTGGCCGTCATGCCGAGCCCGATGAATTCCGGCGGCTGCAGGACGCTGAAGCGGGCAGGGTAGGTGCGCGTCACGGGATCGGCGCTGGGCGAGAGCTCGCGCAGCCGGGCCGGATGACGCTTGCCGGGATCGGACCAGAGCTCGAAGCTCGCGACGTTGGCTTCGCGGACCGTCTTCAGGCGATGCTCGGGCACGCCCACCAGAATCTCGAGCTCGTCGAGGCGGGCGACGCGGACCACGCCCTGGCCCTGTGCCATGACCTGGCCGACTTCGGCCTGCACGGCGGTGACGACGCCGGCGGCATCGGCGCGCAGGACGGTGTAGTCGAGATTGTTCTCCGCTGTGGCGAGCTGGCTGCGGGCCTGGTCGACCCGCGCCAGGGCCGTCGAGGCCAGGGACTGGCGCTGATCCAAGGTCTGGGGAACGAACGCCGTGCTGCCCTTCAGCTTGAGGTAGCGCTCGTGGTCGGCCTTGGCGCGCGTGTAGTCGGCCTCGGCCGAGGCCAGCGCGGCGCGGGCATTGTCGACGGCGAGGCGATAGTCGGTCGGGTCGAGTTCGGCGATCACGTCGCCTGGCTTCACCGTGGCGCCGACATCGATGGCGCGACGGGTGATCTTGCCGGCGACACGGAAACCCAAGGTGCTCTCGATGCGCGGCACGACCGTGCCGGCCAGGGTCAAGGTCTGGGCCTGCCGGCGGTAGGCGATCTCGGCGACCCGGGCGGGGCGCACGATGGGTTCGGTCGTCGCGACCTTGGAGGCATTCGCCGTGAAGGAGAAGACGGCGAAGCCGCCGCCCAGCAGGGCCAGCCCTGCAGCGCCGAAAGCCACGGCCTTGAGCGGAAACGTGCGCGGCAGGCGAACGGTCGGGAGACGCATGGCGGGCCTTCCTTCAGGCGTTTACAATGAGGGGCAAAGAAGCTAAACGCCGTTAACTTAACTATGATAAGTTATCCATGTTAAGTTATGTGTCAAGGGCAGGAGAACCCGTTTGAGCGCTTTTTCAACCGCTGCGACCACGGGCCGTAAGAAGCGCGGCGAGGGCCATACCCGCCGCGAAGAGATCCTGCAGGCCGCCAAGGAGCTGTTCCTGGAGCACGGCTACGACTCGGTCACGATTCGCAAGATCGCCGACCGGGTCGGTGTCTCCGCGCCGGCGCTCTATCTCTACTTTCCCGACAAAGAGCAGATGATGCTGGCGCTTTGCGACCAGACCTTCGGGCTTCTGCTGGACAGCCTGGGCGATATCGAGAAGACCGTTACCGATCCGCGCGAGCGCATCCGCCGATTTGGCGAAGCCTATCTGCGCTTCGGCCTGCAGCATCCCGACGAGTATCGGCTGATCTTCCTCGGCAGCAACATCCCCGAGTCGATGCGCAAGATCGGCCATCGCATGCCGACCGACGATCTCAGTCGGCCGGGCGTCGTGGGCGCCGTGGTCTTCCAGCGCCTGGTCACCGTGCTCGTCGAAGCGGAGGCCTCGGGCCTCAAGCTGAACTATCCCGCCGACACCTGTGCCGAACTGTGCTGGATGGCCATCCACGGCCTCACCTCGGCCTTCATCCTGAAGCCGGAGTTCCCGTGGTCCAACCGCGAGCTGCTGATCGACGGCATGTTCGCCATGATCATGAAGGGCCTGGTCAAGGAGGGCTGAGCCCTCAAGCGCCGGCCATTGAAGCCTTTCGAGCGACGCGGCGGCGCGCCAGTGTGATCAGGCCGTAGGCTGCGGCACCGCCTGCGATCAGGATGCCGACGGCGAGCAGCGGGCGATACCACAGCCAGCCGAGCGCGATCACCAAGGGCGCTAGCACGGCGGTGCAGATCATCGCCACCAGGCCGGCGCCGGCGCCCACGAGGCTGCCCAAAAACGGGATGAGGTCGGCTGCGACGCTGAGCGGCCGCAGGATCAGCGCGAAGCCGATGAACATCACGAAAGCACCGACGGCGCGCAGGACCCAGGTGAAGGTGACGTTGTCTTCCTGGGCCTCCTTGAACATCTCGGCAGCGGGTACCGCACCGGCCGAGATCAGCTCGACCGTCGTGCCGGTGCGGGTCGGAAAGGGCGCCAGGCTCGAGCCGGCCTGCGCCGCCACGATGCTGGCCGTCTGCAGCGGCACCTCGGCGAAGGAGACCTTGATGTCGCCAATGGCGGGTTGCGCGGGATCGCGGCCGGCATAAAGCACGCCGTCGATCACGCGGACCGGCTTGTCGATGCGGATCTGCAAGGCGTTGGCCTGTGCCTCGGTCGCGGCCAACGGCCTCGGCGTGCCGAAGCCGCGCATCAGGTTGTCGGGGACGGCGAAAGCGCCGAGATGCGTGCCGGGCGCCAGAGCCTCGCGTGACCGATAGGTCATGACCGGGTTGGTGTGGCCGCGGGTTTCACGAAAGCGCGTCGAATCGATCGGCTGGTCGGACCAGGTGCGGACGTAGCTGTAGGTCGTGGTGCGTTCCTCGCCGCCGCCGAGCTTCGTACGAGTCTCGGTCTGGGTCTCTTCCTTCCACTGATACATGTCGACCTGGCGCAACAACCGCAGGCTCTCCGCCTTGAGGGCAAAATCGCCGTCGCTGACTGGGCCGCCGGCGCTCAACATGCCGCTGACATGGATCAGCATCCGGTCATTGCCGGGATCGATCCGGTCGGCGGACACGCTGCGAACGATGCCGGCGCCTTCGGTCAGGCCCTGGGCCGTCTTGATGGCGCGACCTTCGTTCCCGAACAGCAGCACGCCGGATCCGATGACCACGACGATGCCGACCAGCACGCCCACGATCGCCTGGCCGAGGCGCTGCAACCACGACGTGGTCGTGACCTCGGTCACCCGATCGACGCCGCTCTCCTCAGCCATGACCTGCTCCTGGTGTTGCGCCCGGAGATTAGCGTCGCGGCCAGACTCGCGGGAAGAGGTCGCAGGTCATCGGCGCGCCGGCTTGCAGCTCCGGCTTGTGGGGAAACTGGAAGGTGCCGGGGCGCGGATCGTAGCGGGCATCGGCACCGGTGTAGCGCAGCGACAGGCCGCGGCGGCGGGCGCCGGGCGTGTCGTTGCCGGGCGCGCCATGCACGATCATGGCGTGGAAGACCAGGCAGTCGCCAGGCTCCATGGTCCATGACTTGATGTCGTACTTGCCGCGGTCGGCGTCGATATCGGGAAGCTGCGCAAGATCGCTCGAGGTGAACTTCGTCTCGTGGCCCTTGCGGAAGGGTGTCGGCCGATAGTTGACCCCCCAGCGATGCGACCCGGCGATGAATTCGACGGCGCCGTTGCTGAGGTCGATCTCGTCGAGCGCGATCCACACCGAGGCGATTTGCCAACCGATCACCGGCCAATAGGGCTGGTCCTGATGCCAGGGTGTGGGATGGGCCGTGCCCGGCTCCTTCACGAACAGCTGGTCGTAGAAGAAATCGACCGTCGGCGAGCCCATGAGGCGGCTGGCGATCTCGGCGGCAGGCGAGGTGAGGGCGGCCAGCCGGAAGTCGTTGTCCTGCTGCCACATGAACATGTCGCCGAAGAACTTTCCGGTCGTGCTGCCTTCGGCGAAATTGGTGGCGTGCGGGCCAGGCTTGACGAGGTCGCGCTCCACCGCCTCGGCGAGAATTCCCACCCACACGGCGTCGAAGGCGCCGCGCAGGCAGACGACGCCGTCGCGATCGTAGGCGGCGACGTCGGTGTCGGTGACGGAGATCAAGTGGGCGAGAGAACGTGGATGGCGCGGTTCGCGATGTGCTCGCGGGTCTTGGCCGCATAGGCCGCCATGTGCGGTGCCGCGGCATGGGCCTTCAGGGCGTCGGGGCTTTCCCACTTCTCGATCACCACGAAGGTATCGGCACCGAACTTGGCAAAGGGACCGTCGGCATCCACCGCCGCGCCATACTCGATGCAGCCCTTCTCGGCCTTCACGGCGGGAACATTGGCTCGGAAATGAGCCAGGACTTCGTCACGCTTGCCGGGCTTGGTCGTGATGATGGCGAGTACGTGGATCACTTTGTCTTCTCCCCTGGGACTTCAACGACAACATCGACTTCAACAAGCCGCAAGATGCATCCTGGCTTATCACGGCGGCAGGCGAAAGGCACCATGCTGCACGGCTTTCGCAACCTCTCGGATGGTCAGTGCAGGGATTTCTCGAAAGCGGAGTGACGCACCGTGCTGTGGCGCGACGCCGCCATGACTCTCGCTAAAGTAAAATGGCTCCTGTTCCACCTAATGACTCTGGTTCCACCTATTGCGTGGCCCCGGCCAAGACGATCATCGGCGGCTTTGCCCCAGGCGCGGCTCCGTGCCGGCCAGCAGCCGCTGAATGTTGGCGCGATGGCGCACGATCACGTAGAGGCTGCCGGCAATCACCAGCAGCCGATAGGGCAGCGGTTGCTCCAGGACGCAGACGAGGGCGACGGCCGTCAGCGCGGCCATCATCGATCCCAGGGAAACCATTCGGGAAACGGCCAGCACCGCGCCAAACATCGCTGCCGCCCCGAGGCCTACCGGCCAGGATATCGCCAGCAGGACACCGAGCCCCGTCGCGGCCGATTTGCCGCCGGTGAAGTTCAACCAGATCGACCGGCCATGCCCCAGCAGCACGGCAAGTCCAGCCAGGCCGACAGCCCAAGGCCCCAGGGTCTGCAGATCGAGCCCGGCCGGCGGCGTGACGGAGGGCAACGCGTAAAGCCAAGGATAGAACCAGCGGGCAATGACGATCGCCGCGACCCCCTTCGCGACGTCGACCAGAAGCACCACGGCCGCAGGCCCTTTGCCCAGGGTGCGCAACACGTTGGTGGCTCCCGTGGATCGGGAGCCGTGCTCGCGGATATCGATGCCCTTGAGCAGCTTCCCCGCCAGATACCCCGTGGGTAGGGAACCGAGGAGATAGGCGATCGCCAATCCGACCGCGCAGGCAATCCAGAAAACCATGGGCTTCTCCTGGATGCCTTCGTTCATTGCGGTGCGTCGGCTCGTCCGCCCTCAGGCGGCGCGGCCGTGGCGCAGCAGACGGCCGGGCAGCTTGTCGTTGGCTGCCACCATGTCCTTGTTGTTCTGGCGGACCAGGCGTCCGTTGACGATGACGGCGTCGATGCCGTTGGCATCGGCGACAAGGCGATCGGCGCCGGCCGGCAGATCGTAGACACGCTTCAACGGCCCGGGGCCCACCGTCGCCGGATCGAAGACCACCACATCGGCCGGCCGGCCTTCGGCCAGCACGCCGCGGTCGGTGATGCCGAACATCTCGGCAGGCCGCTGGGTGAGGTTGTGCACGGCCTCTTCGATCGTGAAGGTCTTCTTGTCGCGGACCCAGTGGCCGAGGAGATAGGTCGAATAGCAGGCGTCGCAGAGCTGGTTGGCATGCGCGCCGGCATCCGACAGGGCGATGATGGTGTGCGGGTCGGTGATCAGCTCGGCCACTTCCTTTTCGTCGAAGTTCATGACGGCGACGCGGAACCGCGCCTGCAGGTCGTTGTCGAGCGACAGGTCGAGGGCGAGGTCGACCGGATCCTTGCCGAGCTTGGCGGCCGCCTCGCTGAGCGGCATCTCCTCCAGTTCGCGGGCCGAGGGCGCCCAGGCGATGGTCGTGCGATCCCACCACTGCCGGAACAGCGGCGTGACCTCGCTGCGCAGCTTCTCGCGCCAGGCCGGATCGGCATAGGCACGGCGGCGGGTGCCGGGCGACTTCGCATCCTCGATGGCCAGCTCGTTCATGAACTTCATGACGTCGAAGATGAACGGCTCGGCGAAGGTGAGCTCGAAATTCAGCGGCCGGCAGCTCACCTGCGGGATCACGATGGCGCCGGACTTGCGCTGCTCGGCGGCAAGGTCGAGCTGCTTGCGATGACCGCCCGGGCCGTAGAGGTAGGAGAGCAGGGCCGTCCAGGTGACGGGGACGTTGTACTTGCGGCTGACCTCGGCCATCGCCTTGGTCGAGAAGTCGCGACCGATGGTGATCTGCATCAGGCCGCGCTTCAGCTCGCCCATAACGGAGACCAGCGAGTCCATTTCCTCGACGGTGGCCTGGCGGCTGGGGACTGGCTTGCCGCCGTAGCCGTTGTGGCTGACCGAGACCGAGGTACCGAAGCCGATCGCGCCGGCATCCATTGCTTCGCGCACCAGCTTCTTCATCGCGGCGATCTCGTCGGCCGTGGCGGCCCGCTCGGTCGAGGCCTCGCCCATGACATAGAGACGCAAGGGTGTATGGCCGAACAGGGCGGCGACGTTGATCGCCACACCGCGCTTCTCGACGGCGTCGAGATACTGCGGGAAGGTCTCGAACGGCCACACGTCGCCGAGGCCGGCCTGCAGTGCGTCGAGGCTCATGCCTTCGACCTTCTCGAGTGTCTGCAGGATGAGCTTGCGGTGGATCGCATGGGTCGGCGCGACGCCGAAGCCGCAATTGCCGATCACCGTGGTGGTGACCCCATGCCACGGCGAAATGGTGAGCATGCGATCCCAGAGGATCTGGGCATCGTAGTGGGTGTGGACGTCGACGAAGCCCGGCGAGACGACCTTGCCTTTCGCATCGATGGTCTTGGTCGCCGCTCCCTCGGCTTTGCCGAGCGCCACGACCTTGCCGTCCTTGATGCCGATATCGCCAACGAAACCGGGCTTGCCGGTACCGTCGACGATGGTGCCGCCGGTGATCTTCAGGTCGTACGTCATGGCCACTCCGGGGGTAAACGTTCGTTCATTTTGGCGTGTTTGCCGGGGGCGCGCCACTCACGCGGCACGACGGTTCCGGATCGCGAACACCTCAGATCATGATCTCATCCTCCATTTGGCATTCATGTTCCTCTCCCCCTTGGGGGAGTGGCTAGGTGAGGGGGTGCGACCGCACGCTCGTATGATCCTGGGTTCTTCACTTCCCCCTCACCCAACCTCTCCCCCGAAGCGGGGTAGAGGAGGATGAAAGAAAAGCGCGATGCGCGAACACGACACGTCTCTCGCACCCCTGACCTTCACGCTTGAGTGGCGCGCGCCCACCTCCCTAGTCTAGGGTCCGCGCGAGTTTCGGGAGGTAGTGAATGGCCAAGCACAAGATCGCGCTCATTCCGGGGGACGGAATCGGCAAGGAAGTTCTGCCGGAGGGCGTGCGCGTCCTCGAAGCCGCCGCGCGGCGCTTCAATTTCCAACTCGAATTCACCGAGTTCGACTGGTCGTGCGATCGCCTCCTGACCACCGGCAAGATGATGCCGGACGATGGCATGGAGCAGCTCAAGCAGTTCGAAAGCATTTTCCTCGGGGCCGTCGGCTGGCCGGGCGTGCCCGACCATGTGTCGCTGTGGGGACTGCTGATCCCCATTCGCCGCGACTTCGACGAATACGTGAACCTTCGGCCGGTGCGCCTGTTCGAGGGCGTGCCGTCGCCGCTCGCCAACCGCAAGCCTGGCGAGATCGATTTCTGGGTGGTGCGCGAGAATACCGAAGGCGAGTACAGCCAGCTCGGCGGCCGCATGTTCCAGGGCACGGAGAACGAGTTCGCGGTCCAGGAGGCGATCTTCACCCGCAAGGGCGTCGATCGTGTCCTGAAGTTCGCCTTCGAGTTCGCGCGCGGCACCCAGAAGAAGCACGTGACCTCGGCCACCAAGTCCAACGGGATCATCCATACGATGCCGTTCTGGGACGAGCGCTTCGCCGAAATGAAGAAGAACTATCCTGACATCAAGGCGGACCAGTACCACATCGATATCCTGACGGCGCATTTCGTGCGCAACCCGGACTGGTTCGACGTCGTGGTCGGATCCAACCTGTTCGGCGACATCCTGTCGGACCTGGGGCCGGCCCTGACCGGATCGATCGGTGTGGCGCCGTCGGGGAACATCAACCCCGAGCGCAAATACCCCTCGATGTTCGAGCCGGTGCACGGTTCGGCCCCTGACATCGCCGGCAAGTGGATCGCCAATCCCATTGGCCAGATCTGGTCGGGCGCCATGATGGTGCGCCACCTGGGCTATCCGGAGGCGGCCGAGGCGATCGAACGGGCCATTGCGGCGTCGCTGGTGGAAGGGGGCCCGCGGACCCGCGACCTGGGCGGCAACGGCGACACTAAGACCGTCGGGGCGGCCATTGCGGAGCTTGTGAAGACAGTGTAGCAGGCCGCATTGCGGCATTCGTACACTCCAGGGAGGCACCCAATGAAAAGACGCAACCTGTTCGCCGCGGCGGCCGCCGCCGGTCTGGCGCTGACGCCGCTTGGCGTTCTGGCCCAGGCCGCCTATCCGACCAAGCCGATCACCGTGATCGTGCCCTTCGCCGCCGGCGGTCCCACGGATGCGTTGGCCCGCGTCCTGACCGCCCGCATGAGCGAAGTGCTGGGGCAGCCGATGGTGATCGAAAATCTCGGCGGTGCCGGCGGCACGATCGGCGTCAACAAGGCTGCCAAGGCGACGCCGGACGGCTACACGGTCCTGTTCACCCATATGGGGACGCTGGCGGTCAACATCGCCCTCTACAAGACGCTGCCCTATGACAGCCAGAAGGACCTGGAGCCGGTCGGCCTCGGCGGCACCAACCCGATGGTCCTGGTGGTCAAGAAGGACCTGCCGGCCAAGAACTTCCAGGAGTTCCTGGCCTACGTGAAGGCCAACCAGAAGAAGGCGCAGTACGGCATGGCCGGCATCGGTGCCGCCTCGCATCTCGGCGGCCTGATGCTGAACAGCATGATGAAGGTCGACGTGCTGGAGATCCCCTACAAGGGCACCGGCCCGGCGCTGAACGATCTGGTCAGTGGCCAGTTCGACTACATGGTCGATCAGGCCGTGAACGTGCTGCCGCAGATCCAGGGCGGCAACATCCGGGCCCTGGGCGTCAGCACCCTGAAGCGCCTGCCGCAGCTGCCCGACGTGCCGACCATCGACGAAGCCGGCCTCAAGGACTACGAGGTCACGATCTGGAACGGCTTCTTTGCGCCCAAGGGCACCCCGAAGGAGATCGTCGCCAAGCTCAACCAGGCGCTGGTGGCGGCCTTGAGTGACGAGAAGGTGAAGGCGCGCCTGACCGAGCAGGCCGTCGATCTGCCGAGTGCCAAGGAGGCGACCCCCGAGGCCCTGCGCGACCAGCTCAAGGCGTCGATCGACAAGTGGGTGCCGGCCGTCAAGGCCGCGGGCGTGCAGCCGCAATAATCGCGGCCACACCTGATCCGTCACGACAGGGCCGTTCCGGAAAGGGCGGCCCTTTTTCGTGCGCCTTCGCCAGGCGTAGGCCGACTTAGTTGTTCGAGCCCGCCGACGGCTGGCCACCGGTCGACGTATCGCGAGGCTTTTGCGGCCCCTTGCCGGTGCGGTGGGCGCGTTGTTGCTTGGTCGGCGTTTTGGAGGTGCCGGATTGGCCTTGCGGCGTGTCCGTCGCATTGGGAGGTGTGGTGGCGGCCGGCGGCAGTGTTGTCGGCGGGGCTGACCGGTCCTGAGCCAGCAGCGGTTGCGCCGACAAGGTGAGGACGATCAAAGCGCAGCAGGCAGCGGCTTTCACTGGGGGCATGCGGATTCCTCGGTTGTGAATCGGCCGGTACAGCACGGCCTTGCCACAGCTACGGGCCAAGCCCCGCCGGTATCCCCGTTTCAGTCGAAATACTTGTCAGGCGATGCCAAGCCTATCGAAGGCCATTTCCTGCGGAGGCTGTACGTTTCCGCCGTCGTCGTGCGGCCATCGGTTGCGCAGCCACCAGTCGAGCGGATCGTGTCGCCGCGATCCCCATCGCATTTTCGTATCGGTCGCGATTCAAAAATCGATTGGTCTCCTTTCGACAATGTTGGCAGCGTCCGCATAAGCGGGATCGGAAGAAACCGCATCTACGGGCGATCTGCCCGTCGGAGGCGACGCCCATGACGTCCTGTACGCGCCGTAGCATGCTCGCCGGAGCCACCGGCATTGTCCTGTCGACCTCTCTTGCCGCGAGCCCGGTCCGGTCGTCCTCAGGCGGCCTCTTCGCACTCGGGATCGCCTCGGGCGATCCCTGGCCGGACAGTGTCGTGCTGTGGACGCGTCTGGTTCGCGATACCCAGGCGGCCGATGGCGGCATGGGCGACGCGCCCGTCGAGGTCGCCTGGGAGGTGGCACGCGACGAACGTCTGCAGGATGTCGTGAAGTCCGGCGTCACCCTGGCGATGCCGGAGGTCGCGCATTCGGTGCATGTCGAGGTCGGTGGCCTCGAGCCCGGACGTTCCTACTGGTATCGCTTTCGCGCCGAGAACACCGAGAGCCCGACCGGCAAGACCCGCACCGCCCCTGCACCAGGGCAACAGACGTCGCGCCTGCGGTTCGCCGCGGTTGCCTGCCAGCACTGGATGTACGGGAACTGGGCGACCTATCATCGGATGCTCGATGAAGATCTCGATTTCGTGCTGCATCTGGGGGACTACATCTACGAGGCGCCGTCATCCAGTCCCGCCGCGGTCAAGCAGAAGGTTCGCGACGTCCCCTTCGATGTTCCAAAGACGCTGGCCGACTATCGCCGGATGCACGCCTGGTACAAGACCGATCCGGCAATCCAGCGGGTGCATGCTGCCTTTCCCTGGATCGCCATCTGGGATGATCACGACGTCGAGAACGACTATGCCGGGGCTCATGCCCCTGGCAGGCCCCCGACGGCGGCGTTCCTGCGGCAGCGTGCGGCGGCTTATCAGGCCTACTGGGAGCATATGCCCTTGCGGAACCCCCAGCGTCCGCTGGGGCCGGATGCCTTCCTCTATCGGCGTCTGGCGTTCGGCGATTTGATCGATCTCGTCATGCTCGACGAACGCCAGTATCGCTCGCCGCTTGCCTGCCCACCGCCCGCGCCACAGCTCGATCGGAACCGCCTGGTGTCCGCCGGCGACTGCGCGGAGGCCTTCGACCCCAAGCGAACCATGCTCGGGCTGGACCAGGAGAGCTGGCTTGCCCGCTGCCTTGCCGAGCCGGCGCGCGGACGGTGGCTGCTTCTCGGGCAGCAACTCATGTTCTCGCCCTTCGCGCGAAAGCTGGGAGCGGGGACCGGCTTCGATACCGATGGCTGGGGCGGCTACGCGGCCGCCCATCAGCGCGTCGTCGATCTCATCGCCGCGCGTCCCCGCCGCGATACCGTGGTTCTCGGAGGCGACATCCACGGCTTCGTCGCCTCGAATGTTCCGGCACGGCTACAGGATATGCGTTCGGAGGCCGTCGCAGCCCACATCGTCTGCGGCACGATCAGCTCGCGCCTCGGCGATCATGGAAACTATATCGCGTCGCTTCCGGACAACCCGCATATCCAGTTCGTCGATGCTCAACGTCACGGCTACACGCGTTGCACGTTTACGAAAGACCGCGCTTCCTTCGAATTTCGCGTGGTCGACGACGTCCGAGATCCAACGTCCGGCCTCGGCACCTTGGCGACCTTCGAGACCGAATGGGGCGTTGCCGGACTGCGACGCCTTTGAGGGCGCCGATCGACAGGTAGGTGCCGGCCGTCAAGGCCGCGGGCGCGCAGCCGCAGTGGTGGCGGCCCTTCGAGGCCGAGACGCGAGCTGTCCCTTGGGCCGTCCCTTGGGCTGCCCCTTGAGGCGTCCCTTGGGGGGGCCGCCCGTTGTCTTTGCGGGCGCGGCGTCGTTGCGCGCGCCCTTCGTCGGTGCCGCATCGCTCCTCAGGAGTCCTCGGGAAAGGCTGTCGAGCATCGGCAGGCTTTGCTCCAGCGCTTGGATGCGGTCGGGCCTGTCGTACGGCAGGTAGGGCAGGATGATCGGATCGCCCGACAGGATGTCCGCTTCGATCGCCCGACGAACCTCCGCGGGGCGGCCGGCGCGAAGGCCGGCGATGATCTGGCGATGGGCATGCTGGGGCTTGTCGCGACCTGCCGGCGCGTCGAAGACGTGCTTGCTGGGGTCGGCGAAGATACGGCGATGGTAAGGGCCGGTCCTCAGCCAGATGTTTTCGATCATGCTGCACAGCGCGGGCAGGGCGGCAGCCTCGTACAGGCGAAAGTGGAAGGCTCGGTTCTGCAGGGTCGCCTCGCGAGGGTCGCGGGCCCGCTTGGCGTCATCCAGCTTTCGATGGATTCCCTCGAGCTCGCCGGCGAGGCGTGAGCCCGCCTGCCGGGCCGCAGCCTCGGCCGCCAGGCCTTCGAGCAGGACCCGGATCACCCTGAGTTCGAGAAACTGGGCGCGCGTCAGGATCGGAACGACGATGGTGCGTCCCGGGCCGACGCTCAGCACGTGCTCGGCAACGAGCTGAAGCAGGGCTTCCCGGACGGGCGTGACACTGGCGTTCAAGCGCTGGGACACGCCTCGGAAAGTGAGGCGTGCGCCGGGAGCGAGGTCGCCCAGGACAATGGCGGAGCGGACTTCACGCAGCACCTGAGTGGAGAGGCTGACGTGCTCGACATGCTGCATGGACGAGTGCATGGCAGTTCCCGATGCGAGCCGCAAGGCGACCCGGCGGGGGCGGAAAGGTTTGACAGGCCGCCGGCCGCTGCTCAACCTGGTTATATGTTATAACAAAGAAACAGGCTGGGAAGGAATGCCGCCATGGGCGTGAGCATCAAGCAGGTCCATTCCGTCTTCGTCGGCGAAGTGGCCGGCGTCGATCTCGCAAGGCCACTCGCACGCGAAGACGTCGCCGCGATCACCGAGGGCATGAATCGGTATGCGGTGCTGGTCTTCCGCGACCAGAACATCACCGATCAGCAGCAGATCGCCTTCACGCGCCATTTCGGTGAACTCGAGGTCAAGGAAAAGCCCGGACACATCCGCAAGTCGGGAGAGAGCCGCCTGGGCGCCAACATCAGCGACCTTTCCAACCTCACCAAGGACGGCAAGGTCATATCGGCCGACGATCGCGTGTGGTTCTTCAAGCTGGGTGACCGGCTCTGGCACTCCGACAGCTCCTACGCCGTGGTGCCGGCCAAGTACTCGGCGCTGTCGGCGCGGATCATCCCGTCCTGGGGGGCCAATACCGAGTTTGCCGACATGCGGGCCGCCTATGACGCCCTGGATGCCCGTACCAAGGCGGAGGTCGAGGGGCTGATTTGCGAGCATTCGCTGCTCTACTCGCGTTCCGCCGTCGGCTTCGCCGACTTCACGCCGGAAGAGATCGACAACTTCCGTCCGGTGCGGCAGCGCCTGGTGCGGACGCATCCTGAAACGGGCCGCAAGTCGCTGTTCCTGTCGGCTCATGCCGGCGCCATCGTCGGATGGACCATCCCCGAGGCGCGAGCCTTCCTGCGCGACCTGACGGAGCATGCCACGCAGCGCGAGTTCGTCTATTCGCATCCCTGGCGGCAGTACGATCTGGTGATGTGGGACAATCGCGCGACGATGCATCGAGCCCGTCGTTTCGATCGCAACGAGGTTCGCGACGTGCGCCGGACGACATTGGCCGGCGACGCCCCGACCGTCGAACAGGCGGCGGCCTGAGCGCGTCGACCGGAGGACCACATGCATCGTCGTAGCTTGATCGCGGCCGCGCTGGCCGGCCTGCCGCTTGCCGCCGCCAGGTCACAGGATTTTCCAACACGCCCGGTTCGCGTGGTCGTCGGTTTCCCGCCTGGCGGCGGAACCGATCTGGTTGCGCGGCCTTTGGCCCAGAAGGTTCAGGGGATCTTCGGGCAATCCGTCGTGGTGGATAATCGCGCGGGCGCCAACGGCAGCGTCGGTCTCGAGGTCGTCGCAAAGAGCCCGCCGGACGGCTACACGATCGGCCATGTGAACAGCAGCGTCGTCGTGACCAATCCGCTGCTCTACAAGAACCTCGCCGTCAACGTGGAACGCGACCTTGTCCCGGTCTGCACCGTTGCCGATTCGGCTGTCGTTCTCGCCGTGCCGGCGGACCTGCCGGCGCGTGACTTGCGTGAGCTGGTCGCGCTCGCGAAGGCCAAGCCCGGGCAGCTCAATTTCGGCTCGGGCGGGCTGGGCAGCGTCGATCATCTCAGCTTCGAGGTCCTGAAGCGCCAGACCGGTGTCGAGTTCCTGCACGTGCCCTATCGTGGCGGCGGCCCGGCGTTGAACGACATGATCGGCGGCCGCGTCCAGCTGATGATCTCGAGCTACGGCATGTACAAGGGGCAGGTCGATGCCGGCCGCGTCCGGATCGTTGCCGTGCTCGCGCCGGAGCGGCATCCCGCGTTGCCCGATGTGCCGACAGGCGTGGAGCAGGGATGGCCTGACCTGATCGTGCCGGCCTGGCAGGGCATCGTGGCCCCGGCCCAGACGCCGGCGGCCATACTCGACAAGGTGGAAGCGGCTTACCGGAGCGCGCTGGCGGACCCGGAGGTCAAGGCCCTGCTGATCAGCCTGGGATACTTTCCGATCTTCCGCGGGCAGAAGGACGCCGCCCGCATGATCCGCGACGAAACCGTGCGTTGGGGCACGATCATCCGCGAGCTCGGCATCCAGCTGGACTGACGAAGGCGAGCTATCCCGTCAGGCCGATCTCGTCGAAGGCGATGGTTGCCGAGCGCCGCACGTTTCCGCCGTCGTCGCGCAGGGCGAGGACGAGCCGGCGTTCCCACCAGTCGACATCGACGACGCCGAAGTTGGCCGCCGCGTAGAGAGCGCCGAGGCGATTGGGGCCGGCCTCCTTGGCGGCCCAGTAGACCATGTTGAGCCCGCTCGAGGTGATCTCGTAGAGCGGGTAGAGATCGGCCGGCGTCTCGCGATAGAGCGCGCCGACATGGCGGTCGCCGGACAGG